>Ga0208379_1000277_pt1 | contig 24257 bp, 26 predicted proteins | sample CryBogCBE02Aug07_FD_184559 | JGI IMG/M metagenome (GOLD analysis project Ga0208379, IMG submission 184559) | Freshwater microbial communities from Crystal Bog, Wisconsin, USA - CBE02Aug07 (SPAdes) | ecosystem: Environmental > Aquatic > Freshwater > Lake | place: Crystal Bog, Wisconsin, USA... | reverse complement strand
AAAATTGTTGCTGATGTTAATAGTAGTGCACTAAAACAAATGCTAAACAATCTTAAGCAGAAGAGTTAAACTTTTCTAGCTTTAATGTGCGCACATTTTGACATTCAATATACTGACTGCCGTTGCTTGTTTTGACTTTGCCTACGCCGCATACAACATCATAATCATGATATGCAACTGGACCTTTTACCAATAAGTCAATATATTTTCCGTTACCAACACCAAGGGTAAGAAAGGTGATATACTTCCCGCCTTCTCCCTTGAATACACGACCATTGGCAACAAGACCAGCAAATTCAAAACGGTCAAGATACTGATTATTGCAATAAAAACCTGGTAAAAAATCGGCATCGCCCCACCATCCATATTTTCTATATTCATATATAGGGTCATTTAATAGGCTATAATTATATCCAAGTTCACGCAAATCCCAACCAGCACGTTTGGCTTCATTCTTGTAAACCCAACGACGATAGCTGCCTTCGCAATGTTTAAGATATGCAGCCCAAAATGGTTTTGGATTATGTGCTTTTTGATATGCAAGTGCCCAAATCAATCGCCCAAGATTTACAGCATGTGCACGGCATAATCCAAAGTTGCCAAGCTGATATAGTTCGTCTATAATTTCAGTTTTATTTGGATGTGTGCCCATGCGGTGCATAAACTCATAAACTTTTTCTTCATTCTTTTTGGCAAATGCACGGCGATACATATCTGCTTCATATATGTCACAACCAATAAGTTTGCTTATCTTTTTGATAGCATCATCTTCATACACAATGCTTTCTTCTAGCCGTTGTTCTGTCCAATCATGGAAGAAACTTGCTTTTTGACGACCAGTAGTTGCAACAGGGCGTATAAGTGCCGTTGCAAATACACAATCACTGCGTGACTTTGGCTGTATTGCACGGAACAATCGCCGCATTGCTGGTGATTCACCTTGTGTAACTCCCAACACATCACCATTACACAGTAATTGTATAGTTGCTTCATCATAGTCAGGATAATCTTCTAACCCCATATTGGGTTCTATCTCATAAAGTTGACTTAACCCACGATTAGCAAGTATATCAACTTTTAAGTGTTCAAGGTCTTCTACTTCATGTTTGTCTAATAGGATTTGATTGTCTGCATTTATTAAACTCTTTGGTAGATTATGTTTGAACACAAGTATGCCACCGCAATGTTTGCTAATGGCTCGTTTCTTACCAAGCAACTTCTTTTCAATACGAATAGCTTCCCCTATGTCAATGTCAAGATCATCATATTTGAAGTTGCGTGGTAATTTTCCTTTTGCACCAAGGCGTCTTGCTGCTTCACGCTTGGCGCTTTTTTCTTTAAATGTAACATAGTTACTGATTCGTGCACTTTTACCAGGCCAGCGTTTGAATATACGTTCCATTACTGTGGTTTGTGCCCAATGTGGATAGTCTATGTCAATGTCTGGTAAGTCATCACGGTGTGGATTTAAGAATCGTGATAGTGGTATATCCCATTTTATAGGATCAACATCTGTAATTCCTAACGCCCAACAAACAAGACTACTGCCTGCACTACCACGAGTCATGTGTGGTAGGTCAGTAGTCATGTCTAATATTTCACGGATTTGTAGGAAGTATTCTGTAAATCGCAGACCCAAGATGATTTCTATTTCTTCAACAAGGCGGTCAGTATATGCCGCATCATCTGGTATTTGTCGTCTAAATTCTCGTAATAGTTGTTCGCATTGTGCCTGTGCATTTTCTGGTAGTTTCATTGATTGCCCTTTGTGCCTTAAATGTGCCAATAATAGAATATTTACGTTGTATTATATAGCAATAAATATTTTTTGCATGATTAGTTTAGAAGAAATTACACATTTGCACATGGAATTTAGTAGTTTGTGCAATGCTAGGTGTCCACTATGTCCAAGAAATTTATATGGTTATCCTTATAATCGTGGATATGAAGAAACAAGTTTAACTTTAGAATTAATAAAAAAATCATTTAGTCCAGACTTTATAAAACAATTAAACATGATTTTAATAAATGGGAATTTTGGTGATTTTACTGCTAATTTAGAAAGTATAAACATTATAAAATATTTTAAAGAACACAATCCAAATTTAACAGTTCAAATAAGCACAAACGGTAGTGCAAGAAATGCTGAATTTTGGGCAGAATTAGGAAAGTTTACAAATACAAAAATAGAATTTTGCTTGGATGGATTAGAAGATACACATCACTTGTATCGTCAAGATACAGATTTTAATAAAATTATAGAAAACGCAAAAACATATATTGCTTCGGGCGGATATGCAGTTTGGAAAATGATTAAGTTTGATCATAATCAACACCAAATTGCAGAAGCACAACAACGTAGTTTAGAATATGGATTTAATGAATTTAGATTAGAAGATCACGGCAGAAACAGTGGACCAGTATTTGACAGAAAAGGAAATCTAGTTCACATCATGGGTGATTGGGATGCACACACTAATATTGAAGATATTATTGCTTTCCATGCAGACAAAACTAAAAAATACAAATACCCAATATACAATCCAAAAAGAAAATTAGATTGTTTTACAAAAACAGCAAAATCAATTTATATTGCTGCTGATGGTAGAATTTATCCATGCTGTTATATGGGATTTAGTCCTCTTACTTATGATAAAGGGTTTCACGGATTTGTTAATTCCCAAATTAAACCATTAATACAAAATAACAATTTGCATGAAACAACTCTTGAAGAAGCCATACGTTGGTTCAGTAAAGTAGAATCAAGTTGGACTAAAACAAGTGTCAAAGATGGTCGTTTAATACAGTGTGATATTGCCTGTGGTAAATTAGAAACTGCATAAATTGCCCTAAATAATTTTGGAGTATTAAATTTTGCGCAAACAAACCCGTTCTATTCTTGACGAACTAAGTTCCATGAATGTTAGTCAAAATAATGGTTTGGTTTTAGAAAGCCGCGCCAATCATATCATCAATAGTGCTATTAATTTAATTAATCAGATTCGTGAAACATATGATGCGCCAGAAGCAGATGAATTAGAGCGCAGATTGCTAAACAGTATACGCACACAAGAACCAGCAAAATTTGTTCGTGGTTTACGTAAAATAAATGAAAGCAAATAATAGTATATCATAAGCATTTTGACTTTGATACATAAATACTATCAGCGTATAATAACGCAGATATTTTTGGAGAAATAAAATGGCAGATTTTTATCGTGTTAGTGGTAACGTTGGTGTTATCGGTGATGGTAAGGGCTTTGTTTCAACTGCTGCTGGTGCAAGTTTCATCGGCAAGTTCCCAGTAGCTCTTGCAATGTATATTGCAAGTGGTACCAACAGTGCACAAAACCTTGCAAGTGAACTAGGTGTTAACTATGCAGTTGAAGGTATCTTCAAGGCACTTAGCGCAAACACTACAGTTCTAGCTTACCAAGTTGAACCAGGTTCAAATGGTAACATCAGTGTTCTTCTTGAAGGCGCTGCTGGTCTAGGTTCAACTGATAGCGCAATTGCTTCAACTGTTCAAAGCATGATCCGCAACGGTGGTAACGGTGCTGGTTACTATGGTAACAACGCTGTTGACGCAACTGGTTCAGTTGTTGTAAACCGTGGTTTCAAGCTATCATTCACTTAATAGTTGATACAATTAATGTAATTAAAGGCGGTATTTTTACCGCCTTTTTTTATTGTCTATATACAATTATGATTCGTTGTTTTAGTTTAGTAGACTTTGGCACAGAACAAAATCCAAATAAAAATTGGATAAGTTTGTTGCAAGGAATAAGTCTTTATACAGATTTTGAAATTTTATGTTACCCAAAAAAAATTTATCGTGATGTAAATGGTTTAAATTTTGGCAATAATTATAGTGGTTTCCACAACACTTGGATATTTGATTTTACCTGCACATCAATGCACAATACAGATGAATTTGAACAAGTTTTAAATCACATTCCAATTATATGTGGACTTAATGAAACTACAAATTTTTCCCTAAAAACAATATTAACTGATACTATAAATAAAAATATCAGCTTTTTATTAATGAATAAGCAAAGTAAATAATACTGCTTTGGGAGAAACACATGACAACAATTTATGCGAATGAACGTGAAAGTTTAGAAGCACATGTTGACTTGTGCGCAGAGCGTTATAACAAAATGGATGAAAAAATGGAAACTATGGAAATCAGACTTCAAAAGGTTGAAACCATAGTCAGCGAAATCAAAAATATGTTAATCGAAAAAGAAACTTTGGCTTATAAAAAACTCGTTGGCATTGGCATTGGCATTATTGGCTCATTATTGACTACACTCGTAGGACTTGTAATTTATATTGCAAAATCGCATATTTAATTGACAAGTATCACGCTGTCATCTATAATTTGTATTATGAGCAGCGAAAAACACAACTTCAACAAAATTACGCAATTTATCACTGATTCTTACAACACTTTGCCTACAAAAGGCGTAGTTGTTGTAAAGTCAGTGCGTAATGGTTTTATGGTAAACAATATTTTGGTAAGACAAAATAATAACTTATGGGTGGTTGAGCAAAACAATACTGCATTGGGAAGTTTTAGACAACGCAGAATTGCTATATTGTTTGCTGCACTTGCAAGCAAAAAAAGAAAACTTGACTGCAATAAAATGGCGGGTTTTGATCAACAGTTAGATATCTTTTTAGAAGATAAAAATTATTTTAGCATTAGATTAAAACAAAAAGATAATCCTGTAATGTCTGATAGATTAAGCCGCACTGAAAATGAGCTATCACTTCTTGAACAACAATTGTTAGAATTAGAAAAAAGTCTCTCTTTGCAATAAATAACTTAAACAAGGACATTATTATGTTTGTGAATGAGTTTAATAATTTATCTGCCAGCGAACTAAATCAACAGTTGGCAAAAGTTTATAAGTGGCAATTAAATCTTGGTCATCTTAAAGAAGGTGCTGTCAATTCTATGTTGTCAACATTACAAAATAAGATGAGCACAATTCGTAAAAGTTCACAAGCGCATCATGCGGAACGCAATCCACAATATATGGAAGCGGTCATGGTTACTAAAGTCCTCGAAACATGGAAGAATGAAATGGCACACGGACGCAAAATTATTGCAGAAAAAATGGCGGCAATTGATGAATATTGCATGATTACCTTGAACGAACGTGAATTGACACCAGCAGAACTTAAGAAGCGTGAGCATTATGCAAAGGCTCTCAAAAGTAGAGCGGGTGATTTTGAAAAGCGTTATGGCAAGCGTGGTAAAGAAGTCATGTATGCCACTGCTACAAAGATGGCAAAGAATGAAAGCTATCAGCTTCCACCAGCCCTAACAGAAGGTGAAATTGAACAAGCACGTGTTACTATGGCTGCTCGTGACCTTGCTGATACAGTTCAAGATATTGTTGCAAAAATCAGCGATATGCAGAACGAACAGCTACCAGCACTTGTTAGTGCTATGAAAGATGAAATTGGTATGGAACAAGCTACTTCATTTAATGATTCTACCAAGCAAGTTCTTCAAGGTTTATTAGATGCTGCAAATCATGCTCGTGATACGCTAGATAATGCAGCACGCGGTGTTTATAACCAACCATCAATGGGTGAGCCAGATATGGGCGGCGCAGATATGAGTGCTACTCCTGATATGGGTGCCTCACCTGAAAGTGGTGCAGTAATGCCACCACGTGATGGTGGTGATGAGGATTTGGCAACAGCAGATAGTGCCGCTGGCGGTGCTGCTGAATTAGGTCGTGGTAAGAGAGTTTAATAATGAAACTCTTGGAAGTTGCGCCAGATTTTGTAAGAAGTGAAGTAGGTTCACTTATGACTATCTTACAGATGCTACAAAACAAAGTAGAACCTGGCACAAAAATTCCAATGCAAAATATTACCAATCTAATGAATAATGCTGGTTATCCTTTTAACTGGCGAGCTTTAGAAGGTCTAAAGAAAAAGTATAAAGCACTAGATGATCTTATTGGTGATTTTGATGAAGATAGTTTGACACTTGGCGGTGAAGAAGAACCTGAAATATCAGCAGAACCAGAACAAAATGGCATGGGTATAGAAGAACCACCAATGAATAATCCAGACATGGGCATGAGTGCAGAACCACCATCAGAACCAGAAGTAGATATTGCCGATGGTCGTAGTCCAGAACGTGCAACTGTTGACAAAATGGCTGCAAGAGCAGCACGTTTTTAATCTAAATACAGTATGCGCATTGGTGATTTAGAACAACTTACAAAATTCCATGACAAGTTGAATCCTGATTTATGGCAAAACAATCGCCTTAAGCCAGAAGTGCGACTTGCATTATTCAAAATTGCCAAAGCATTTATTGAATTTATTAACATTCCAGATTTGCAATTAACTGATGTAACAATTAGCGGCAGCAACGCAAGTTATAACTATAATGCAAATAGTGATATTGATTTACACCTTGTTGCAGACGTAAATGGTCCTTGTGAAGCAGACCTTGAACAATTGTTTATGGCTAAGAAAGGTGCGTTTAACGATCAACATGATATCAACATTTATGGTCATGCAGTTGAAGTATATGTTCAACGCAGCGACGAAAAACATATCTCTAATGGTATCTACAGTGTTTACAATGATAATTGGATTAAGTTTCCTAAAACCATTGTTGCTAATCCTGACACAACAAATATCCAAGATAAATTTAAACATTTACACAGTGAAATAGAGCAAGCAGTAGAAAGTGGTGACCGTGCTACTATTAAGCGATTAAAAGAACGTATTAGAAAAATCCGTCAAAGTGGATTAGAACGTGAAGGCGAATACGGTGTAGAAAATCTAACATTTAAATTACTTCGTAATGAAGGCGATCTAGATAAACTCAATGATGCACACTTACAAGCTGTTGATAATGATTTAAGTTTAAGTGAAGGCAATGCTTTTAGCGGTGCACTGCGAACAGCACGTGAAAAAGGTTTAGAATACTTTATTGTTGACGGCAAGAAATATAAAGTAAAAAAATCTATGCAAAAAGTAACAGAAGCATGGACAAAAAAATACAAGAAAAGTATTAATTGCAGTCATCCTAAAGGATTTAGTCAAAAGGCTCATTGTGCTGGCAGACGTAAACGTCAAGCAGGCGGTAAAACAAAAAGCAAAAGCGTGTCCTAAATATTAATGGAAAAATAATATGTTTACAGCTACTAATGCCAGAACCCAAACCATCACAAGTGCAGCAACAGAAACAGAAATTGCATTGTTAAATTTGAATATTTTGAACGCAGTTTCTTCTGGTAATGTGACTGTAACTGTCAACAAATTAACACATACTGCCCTAAATGGTAATACTGTTGTTGGCACACCAATGACATTAGGCACACAATATTACACTGCTTGGCAGACAAGCACAGCCAATGCACTTGCCAGCGGACAAATGCAATCAGTTCTTGACAACTTTGCTAGATTAGGTTATACTATCAGTCGTATATCAACTGATGGGACAAATATCTCTTGGCAAATATCCTGGTAAAACATAATAATCAATACAATTATAGCGAAATCAAACGCAAAGAAACAGAAGCTGGTCGTAGGTATCTAACCCCAACAGGTGATATTGTTCCAAGCGTAACAACTATTATTGATAAAACCAAAACTCAAGAAAAAGTTCAAGCACTTCGTGAATGGAAACAGCGTGTTGGTGTAGAAAAAGCACAACAAATTACTACAGAAGCCGCTGGTCGTGGCACTAGCATGCACAAGCAGTTAGAAAATTGGCTTGAACATGGTGAATTAAAAACTGGTAGCAATACTGTGCATCAACAAAGTGCACGTATGGCAACTACAATTATAGAAGAATATCTTAAAGGTCAATTACAGGAATATTGGGGCATGGAAGCGGGATTATATTATCCTGAACTTTATGCTGGAACCACTGACCTTGTAGGTGTTTACAATGGTAAACCAAGTATTATTGACTACAAACAAACTAACAAACCTAAGAAAACAGAGTGGATTCATGATTATTTTATGCAAGGTGCTGCTTATGCGGCTGCTCACAATGAGGTTTTTGGCACGGACATCAAACAAATAGTAATCCTAATGTGTAGCAAAGACTGCGAACCGCAGCGTTGGATTATTACTGGCGATGAATTTGACAACTGGACTGGTGCTTGGTGGGATAGAGTTTGGCAATTCTATGTAGATAAACCATAAATATCTCTATTAGTGAGAGATATGAATGTCAATCGTCCAAATATCACGTATTCAGCACCGCAGTGGATTATATGAAAATTTACCACAGTTAGCAAAAGCAGAATTAGGTTATGCAGTAGATCAACGTCGCTTGTTTATTGGTAACGGTCTTGTTACAGATGGTGCACCGCAAGCTGGTCTTACCGAAATTTTAACAGAATACAGCGATATTCTAAATTTAGCAAATTTATATAATTTTAAAAATAGTGATGCTGGTTATAATCCACAAACTGGAAATGCAAAATCAGTTTATAGTGGCATTGCATACAATGGCAGTTTATATGTTGTAGTAGGTTCCAGTGGTAATATTTTAACCAGCAGTGATGGTGCTACATGGACTAATACTATAAGTGGAACTAATCAAAGTTTATTAGGCATTGCTTATGGTGGAGGTTTATTTGTCGCTGTTGGCGCAAATGGCACAGTTTTATATTCAAGTAATGGAACTGTGTGGCAACCAAGTGGTGCTGTATCATATACAAATATAAACGCTATCACTTATGCTGCAAGCAAATTTGTTGCTGTAACTGAATTAGGTGAAGTTTTTACAAGCAATAATGGTATAACTTGGACAAAACAAACAAGTGGCGTAAATGTTCCACTTTACGCAATTGCTTATGGCAATAGTACATTTGTTGCAGGTGGCAGTGGTGGCACTGTAATTACAAGTAGTGATGCTGTAACTTGGAGCACTAATTCATTTGGATATTATGATATTTTAGGTTTAAATTATATAGTAGACGGCAGTGCAAGTAACTTTGTAGCAGCTTGCACAAATAATAAAATTTATTATAGTTCAAACGGAACTACATGGTATCGTTCTTTTGTTGATGCATTGATTAGTGTAACAAATGATGGCACAAATAGTTGGGCAATTACAAGTTGGGGCGATGTTTACAGCGGAACTAATGGTAATTTAACTTACCAAACAAGTATTGCAAGTGGTATAGAAAATTTTACATATATCTATTATAATAATGCTGGTCTTTTTACTGCGTTAACAGGCAGCGGTAGAATTTATACAAGTGGCAATGGTCTTACATGGACATCGCGAACAAGTGGTGTGTCAACTGCTTTAAATTCTGTATATTTTGATGGCACTACATGGGTAGTAGTTGGTGATAGTGGTGTAGTTTTAACAAGTAGCAATGGAACAACATTTACTAGTCAAACAAGTGGAACAACCAATAATTTAAAAGGTATTGTGCGTTCAGTTAATGGTGCAAGTGGCATATGGATTGCAGTGGGCGCAAGCGGAACTGTGATTACAAGTTCAACAAATGCTGCTAATACTTGGACTACACAAAGTAGTGGAACAGCAGTTGAGTTGCGTGATATTGCTGTTGCAAATTTTGGTGGCGGCACTTACCAAGCAATAGCAGTTGGAACTGGTGGTGTTGGAATCAGTAGCACCAATGGTAGCAGTTTCGCAACTTGGAGTAGTGCAATATCAAATAGCGCAACTGATCCAAATGGTCACACTGTTTCATTAAGCGACCTTAATAATATAGGTTATTTTTCATTTACCCCACCAGGCGGCAGTCCAACTAATCTGTGGATAGTTGTTGGTGACCATGGTATACTTGCAACAAGTAGCAATGGTACAAGTTGGTTTACTAAAACAACATTAACTACCAGCAATTTAACAAACATTACATATGTAAGTTCATATTTTTATGTCAGTGGCGATACCAGTCTTACATATTTGACAAGTCAAGATGCAGTAAATTATGTTGATAATAGCCTTTATTTTACAACAAACAATTTAGCACCTGACCTTTACAATATTGCTACAAACGGCACAACAAATGTAGTAAGTTCTCAATATGGATTCTTTTATTATAGCACAAATCAATTTAAGTATTATAGAAAAGAAACAATAAGCACGAGTTATAATAATCGTTCAATCGCTTACTTAAACTCAAACTTCTATAGTGTGGGTGATTATGGGCATATTAGCACCGCTGCCGATGGAAAAACTTGGTCAACTCAAAGTTTCAGTTATGGTGGTGTTACTACTCAACGTCCTATACAAAAGAAACTTGATGATTTTGTAAGCGTAAAAGACTTTGGTGCAAAAGGTGATGGCGTTACCGATGATACCGAAGCTATTAATCGCGCAATGTATGAACTATATTGCCGCACTTCATCATACGCTGCAAGAAAGATTCTATGGTTTCCAGCGGGCAATTATATCGTAAACGGCAGTATTAATGTTCCAAGTCATGCTCGTTTAAGTGGTGAGGGAACTTATAATACTATTATTACACAAACAGCTAATCCATACATATATCCATATACAACTTGGGTAATGTATACTGCAGATAATTTGCAACAAATTGGCAACAATGCTGGTTTAAATGGTGCAGGTCTTCCAACTGATATTACTATCAGTAACATGACGCTCAATAGTTTAAATGATGGTATTGTTATTGATAGTGCAAACAGAGTTACTCTTGAAAATGTTCGTTTGCAAGGACCAAATAGCACTGTAACAACACTTACCGATAGTGTCAGTGGAAACACCACGTCTGGTGTAAAATTACTCGGTCGTAGTCTTGTATTTGCATCTGATATTAATTTAACAGACTGTTTAATTAATGGCTTTAATGTTGGAATTTATGTGCCATCAAATCAATATGCATCAAATGGACTTTTCATAAGTTGCACATTTAAAAATCTTTATTATGGTGTATATTTAAATGGAACAAGTGCAACTGGTATGACACTATCTAATAGTGTAATGGATGCAATTTACAATAGCGGTGTTAATCTTTATAATTCAACTAATTTCAGAAGTGTTGCAAATTATTTTAAAGACGTTGGCAATAAATTAACAGGTGCAGGTAACCCATATTATATCATTGTAAATTGGGATAGTGCAACAGTAAGTGGTGCAAGTATTGGCGATAGTTTTGACCGTGCTTATAGTGCAACTAGTAGTATAACAGGGATACCTTATGTTGCTGAAACTATTAATACAGTAGAGTGGGATTATGCGCATGGTCTACGTCTTGGAACTGTAAACTTTAAAAAAGGTAATAGTATAACACTTGCTAATAATACCACTGCGCCTTTGTTTAGCACTCTTGATGATTACGGTGAAACATTCGGTTTTGAATTTGAATACACTATTACAAGAAATAATCAAGTTGCTACTGGTTTAGCAAAGTTTACCTTGACAAGTAGTGGTTTATATAGTATAGAAGATGACAGAACGCAAAGTGGAGACGTAGGTGTTACATTTGGTTACAATGGTAGCACTGATATAACTTATACCACTGACGCTAATGGAACAGGTCTCATCAACTATGCTATTAGATACTTTGAAATGTTGTGATTGGTTTAGTAGTAGACCCACAGAAAACATCTTACAATGGCGAAATTTTAGACGTAGCATTACAAACAATCATGTCAGCGTTGTTGCAGACGCATGGCGTAAATGTCCTGTAATAGATTCATACCTTGAATTTGATGACCCGCGACATTGGCCCGATCCTTGGACGCTTGTAAGTGAAGGAATTTATGACGATACTGCACGTGCATTAGGTATTTTTTACACTTTATACTTTACTTCTTACGCAGAAAAGGATAGTATGGCAATTGAGATTTATCGTGATCGCAAAAATCATGAATACCTTAATTTAGTCAGGTGCGAGGGTGGATTATATACGCTGAATTATCATGAAGGGCAGGTTGTAAATAACCTCACTATCAGTCCCACAGCAGAACTGATTAACACAGTGACTGCAAAAAAATTACACATATAGGAAAGAATTAAATGGCAATTAATGTTATTAAACGTGATGGTCGCAAAGAACCATTGAATATTGAGAAACTTCATAAAGTAGTATTCTGGGCAACAGAAAACATCAGTAATGTAAGTGCAAGTGAACTAGAACTACGAAGTCAAATTCAATTTTATAATAACATTAAAACCACTGAAATTCAGGAAACTATGATCAAGGCTGCTGCTGATTTAATTTCCGAAGAAACACCAAACTACCAATATGTCGCAGGTCGTCTTGTAAATTATCACTTACGCAAAGAAGTTTATGGTGACTATCATCCATGGCCGCTAATTGATATTATTAAAAAGAATATTGCAAGTGGATTTTATGATCCTGCACTGCTAACAGATTATAGCGAAGAAGAATGGGATACTATCAACAAGTTCGTTGACCATGAACGTGATTGTAGTCTTGCATATGTTGCTATGGAACAGCTACGTGGCAAGTATCTTGTGCAGAACCGTGTTACAGGTCAAATTATGGAAACACCACAAGTTGCTTATGCACTTATTGCTGCAACACTGTTTTCCAAATATCCAAGTGAAACACGTCTACGTTATGTAAAAGATTATTATGATGCTATTAGTAAGCATGATATTAGTTTACCGACTCCTGTGATGGCTGGCGTCCGCACACCACAGCGTCAATTCAGCAGTTGCGTTTTGATTGAAACTGATGATAGCCTTGACAGCATTAATGCTACAAGCAGTGCTATTGTAAAGTATGTAAGTCAGAAAGCAGGCATTGGTATTGGTGCTGGATCTATTCGTGCGATTGGTTCACCAATTCGCAAAGGTGACGCCAGCCATACAGGTCTTATTCCATTTTATAAATTGTTCCAAAGTGCAGTGCGCAGTTGTTCACAAGGTGGCGTTCGCAATGGTGCTGCTACGCTTTACTATCCGCTATGGCACTATGAAATTGAAGATTTGTTAGTTTTAAAGAATAACAAAGGCACAGAAGATAATCGTGTTCGTCATATGGATTATGGTGTACAATTTAACAAATTAATGTATGAGCGTCTTCTCCAAGGCGGCGATATCACTTGCTTCTCTCCAAGTGATGTGCCAGGCTTATACGAAGCATTCTTCCAAGACCAAGACAAGTTCAAAGAACTTTATGAGAAAGCGGAAAAGAATACAAAAATCCGCAAGAAAACTTATAAAGCAATTGATTTATTCTCACAGTTTATGGAAGAACGCAAGAATACAGGTCGCATTTATCTTATGAATGTTGACCATGCAAATACTCACGGTGCATTTGTTGAAAGCGTTGCGCCAATCAAGCAAAGCAATTTGTGTGCTGAAATTGCACTACCCACAAAACCACTAAATCATATCTTTGATGAGTCTGGTGAAATTAGTCTTTGCACATTAAGTGCTATCAATTGGGGCAATGTTAAAGAACCAAAAGACTTTGAACGCATGTGTGACCTAGCAGTTCGTGGACTTGATGAATTGCTTGATTATCAAAACTATCCTGTTATTGCAGCACAATTAAGCACTATGAATCGTCGTCCACTTGGTATTGGTATTATTAACTTTGCATACTTCCTAGCAAAGAATGATGTGTCATATAGTGACCCACGTGCACTTGCACTCGTTGATGAATATGCAGAAGCATGGAGTTATTATCTTATTCGTGCAAGTAATCAACTTGCCATTGAAAAGGGTGCTGCACCAAAGAACAGCGAAACCAAATATGGCAATGGTATTCTACCTATTGATACCTATAAACGTGAAGTTGATGAACTTGTTCCACATACTGAACGCATGGATTGGGCATCACTTCGTGAAAGCCTAAAAGAACACGGTATCCGCAATAGCACACTCATGGCACTTATGCCAGCAGAAACCAGTGCACAAGTTGCTAATGCTACAAACGGCATTGAACCACCACGTAGCCTTATTAGTGTTAAGCAAAGCAAGCATGGCGTGTTGAAGCAAGTCGTGCCAGAGTTCCGTAAATTAAAGAACAAGTATGAATTGCTATGGGACCAAAAGTCACCAGAAGGTTATCTAAAACTTGTTGCTATCCTACAGAAATATATTGACCAAAGTATTTCAACCAATACTTCATACAATCCAACATTCTATGAAGATGAAAAGATTCCAATGAGTGTTATGATTGGTCATTTGTTGATGTGCTATAAGCTGGGAATTAAAACTTTGTATTATTTTAATACAAAAGATAATCAAGGTGAAATTAATGTTGCCAAGTTTGTTGAAGATTCATCAACGACTGAACTTGAAACCAATAAAGATTATGACGACGACTGCGAATCGTGTAAAATATAAAAGTGTTGAAGTAATAGATAAATAGTTAAAAGGATATTTTAACTATGGCAACTGGATTCATTTATGAATGGACAAATAAGATAAATGGTAAAAAATATATAGGTAGCCATCTCGGAGAACAAGATGATGGCTATCTTGGGAGTGGAGTTGCATTTAAGAGAGCAGTTAAAAAATATAGTATTGATTCTTTTGAAAGAGTAATATTAGAAATTGTTGAAAAAGAAAAACTGTTAGAAAGAGAACAATATTATCTGGACTTATATAAGGCAGCATCTAATGAAAATTTTTACAATATGAAACAACAAGCAGGTGGAGGTTTTGATTTTATAAACAATAATTCTACTATTAAAGAAAAAAATATTGCAAGATTAAAAAATCAATGGAAAGAAAAACAACATCCAAAAGGTATGTTAGGAAAAAAACATACATCAGATTCAAATAAAAGAAGATTTGAAGGATGGCATAAATGGGCAGACAAAATGTTAAAAAAACCAGTATATCAATTTGATTTAAGTGGAAATAAAATTGCCAGATATGATAGTTTGTGCGATGCTGCCAGTTCCATTGGAGTTAAAAGTCCAAGTAATATAAAATATACCTGTGATGGAAAGTTTATGAATGCTCACGGTTATATGTGGTCCTACAATGATAATATTACACCTACGGTAAAACCAGAAAATACAAAAGGAAAGAAAAAAATTAAAACACCAGACGGAATATTTCCAACAGTGACGGCAGTAGTTAAACATTATAATTTGTCATCTACAAAACAAGTTAGAGATAGATGTTTATCTAAAATTGACAAATGGTCTGAATGGTGTTATATTTTTTAACGAGTAATAAAAAGGAAGATATGTAAAATGAGCACAGTTTTTAATGCTATGGACAAAAGCGATCACACTAAATCACTTGCGTTTCTGGACCCAAATGGTGGTGTTAGTATTCAAAGATATGATACCTTGAAATATCGTCAATTTGAAAAACTTACTGAAAAACAATTGTCGTTTTTTTGGTTGCCAACAGAAATTGATATTCTTCGTGATGCTAAAGATTTCAAAGATTTGACAGCAAGTGAGCAACATATCTTCACAAGTAATCTAAAACGCCAGATTCTACTTGATAGCGTTCAAGGTCGTGCGCCAGCAGTAGCATTTGGTCCTATCTGTTCGTTGCCAGAATTAGAAACTTGGATTACAACGTGGACATTTAGTGAAACTATTCACAGTCGTTCTTATACACATATTATCCGTAATGTGTATGCTAATCCAAGTAAAATCTTTGATGAACTGATGGACATTCAGGAAATTGTTGATTGTGCTGGCGATATCACTGCGCTATATGATAAACTTATTACTCTGAATAACCAAAGAACCTTAGATGACTTCGATCCACCTGATTGGGGTGGGTTTAATTATGAACACAAGAAAGCACTGTGGCTTGCGCTTATGAGTGTCAACATTCTTGAGGGTGTGCGTTTTTATGTGTCATTTGCTTGCAGTTGGGCATTTGCTGAATTAAAGAAGATGGAAGGCAATGCAAAGATTATCAAGTTCATTGCTCGTGATGAAAATCTACATCTTGCTGGCACCCAAACGCTACTTAAGTTATTGCCAAAAGATGACACAGCCTATGAAAAGATTGAAGTAGAGTGCCGTGAAGCAGCTATCAAGTTATTTGATGATGCAGTCAAGCAAGAAAAGGCATGGGCAGAATATCTATTCAAAGATGGCAGTATGATTGGTTTAAACTATCAATTACTTGCTGAATATGTTGAGTTTATTGCAAACAAGCGTATGCAAGCAGTTGGTCTTGGTCAGCCATATCCTACAAAGAATAATCCGCTACCTTGGACACAAAAGTGGATTGCTGGTGCAGAAGTTCAAGTTGCGCCACAAGAGACAGAAATTAGTTCATATGTAATTGGCGGAACTAAACAAGACGTTGATAAAAATACATTCAGTGGATTTAGTCTATGAAAAAATGCAAGACTTGTAATAGCGATAAAAAATATAACGCTAAACATGATGCTTACTATTGCGAGTCTTGCGATGTATGGCTAGAAAAGGCTTGTAATGATCCTGAATGTGATTACTGCCACGAACGTCCAGAAAAACCAAGTATGCTAAAGGAAAATAAATGATTACATTATATACAAAAGATAACTGCCCATATTGCGATGGTGCAAAGCAATTGCTTAAAAGTTGGAATGAAGACTACGAAGAAATTGACATCAATGAAGATGGTGTTCGTGATTGGTTGGTAAATGAAGGTCACAAAACTGTTCCACAAATTTATTATAATAGCAAACTTTTGATAGAGGGTGGTTACACAGGTCTAAGTAAACTATCATACAACGAATTACAGGAAAGAAAGAATGTTAATCAACAAGACTGATAAGAATACCGTATACACATTTAAAACTGTTACTGGTGAAGAAATCATTAGTCGTGTAAGTGATAGCGATGCTACTACATATACTCTACTAAAACCATTAGTTATGATTTCTACACCAAATGGTGGATTTGGATTGGCACCAGCCATTTTTAGTGTTAATCCTACTGATCCTGTAATGTTAAATAAAAGAGCAGTTGCGCTTTTTGGTAAAACAGAAAGTGACATCGCCACTCAGTATCTTGCTAAAACAACAGGACTGACTTTGGCAACTGCCTAAAGGAGAGTCAATGCCAATTCCAACAAAAGTAGGAAATTTTAATACAGGCGGCGGTGTTAATTTTATGGGCGATTTGACTGTTTTAATTAATGGTAGACCCGCCGCACGTATTGGTGATATGTATACAAGTCATCCTGGCTTTGGACCAATTCCTCACCCACCAAATCCTATTATTACTGGTTCTCCAAGTATTTTGGTAGGCGGTAGACCACTTGGATATCTTGGTGTATTTGAAGCATTACGACATAATGCTATTCCTCATGAAAGCGATGTGCTGATAGGTCCGTTTTAATGGCATTAGGAAATTACACTAGCGGCACTGGTACAATTACATCTTTTACTGGCAATGCCAATGTTTTTGGTAGTGGAACTACTTTTTTAACGCAATTAAAACCTGGTAGTGTTATTGGTAATGCAACCAGTGTGTTTGTTGGTTATGTAAGTTATGTGTTTAGTAATACAAGTTTACTTTTAAGCACAAATGCTAATTTAGCTCTTAATAGCAGCAGTTTTAATTATCGTCCAGTAGTTGCAAATAATTTTACATATACATATTATACTACTGGTAACATTACAGCATACACTGCTAATGGCAACGTTACGGGTATTGGCACACATTTTTCTACTGAATTAAATTATGGTGACCAATTATGGATTGCAAATAGCGTTGCTGGTCCTAACACTTATGTTGGAACTGTTGAGTTAATTACAAGTAATACAAGTTTATATCTCAACACAAACTCACTTGCAAATGTTAGTAATCTTCAATACTATAACGTGCCATTGTCATACGCAACAAGTAACTTTGGACCAGGACAAGCATTTAATGAACCAAATCTTTTTAGCGGTTTAACTAATATTAATTCAAAATTGTTTAGTTGGACACGCAGTGGATTATTACCTAATGTAAGTATTGTAAACAATTATCATCCACCAATTCCTGACAGTGTGACAGGTGTTTTAGTTAATTTACCAGCAAGTATCTACACAAGAACAAGCAACATTGGCAATACTAATTATAATATTGGAACCACTATAACAGCAACTGGTGTAAATTTTGTTGTTAAAGATTTTGATACAAACCAAACCGCATTTGGTACTGATTTGAGTTATGTTCATGATTCGCTACATAATTCTGACGAACTTAAAGCAGCAGTGCTTAACGCCGATCCTAATAATTATAATGTTCCTACAAATCTATTGCCTCAAACTGCTGCTGATTATGCAACTAAATTTATTAACGCTAACTCTATTCCTCGTGTAACTGACACATATAATGGCGCAATAAGTTACTTTACTGCTGATACACCACTTAAACAACTCAAAGATAATAGTGGAACTAACTTAAGCATTAATCAAGATGTTAAATTGCGCAAAGAACCGCAAGGTCTTAAAAAATTAGTTGCTACTGGTGCTCCTATTGCAATACCTGGTTTGTTAAATGCACACGCAGATACATATTATCCAAATGGTGTTGTTTGGACACCGCCTACATTTAGCAGGACTAATGTTTCATGACTACACTTAAAGACCCGTCACTTACATCAAGTTTTATTGCAAGTCACGAAGGATTTCGTTCAACGCCATATTATGATGTCAATGGTTATGCTATTGGTTATGGTAATCACTATAATTTAGATGGTAGTCCAGTGCAACCTGGTCAAACAATTAGTCAAGCTGATGCACAAAATTTGATGCAACAGCAGATTGTAAACACATATGCACCTGCGATTGCTAATCGTATTGGACCAGCTTGGGACAATATGACGCCAGAACAACAAGCAGCTTATGTTGATGCTGCCTATAATTATGGACCAGGCAGTTCTTGCTTGAGTGATGCAGTTGCTGCTGCACAAAGTGGTGACAGTAATGCAATGGCAGATCAACTTGGAGCCTTAAGTAGTAATCCAGGTCGTCGTGCTGATGAAGCTGCTCTTATCAACGGCACTTATAATGGCCAAGTTAGCAAAGGTGGACCAAGTGCAAACTTACCAGCAAATGCCAAAGGTGCAGCACCTGGCACAGGCGCAGGTTGCGCAGGTGGCGGTTTAGGTATTTTAAGTGCGATAGCTGGTGCTGGTTTATTTGGTGGTTTAGGTTTAGGATTGAATAGTGTTCTTGGTGGGTTGACTGGTGCACTTGGTGCTACTGGTATCACTGGTGCCATGAGTGGAGCACTTGGTTCTATTGGAAACGTTTTAGGTGGTGGACTATCACAAGTTTTAGGTCAAGTTGCTGGTCCGCTTACGTCATTGGGTGGTGGCGCATTGAATGCACTTAGTGGAATCGGTTCTAATATTTTACCAAGTTTAACTGGCGTATTACCAAGTGGTATCACTAATGTAGTAAATGGTGCACTCGGCGGTGCGGTTGGTGGTTTACTTGGTCCGCTTAATGGTGTATTGCAAAACCCACTTGCTTTGCCTAATGCTATCCAACAATTTGCAGTAAATGGTGGCTTAAATGGTATGATTAATCGTGTTGCTAATAACATGATTGGTGGTGCAGCATTTGGTGGAACAACTGCGTTTATGCAGCAAATTGGTATTACTAATGCCTATGGTGGAATTGCAAATAATGTTGTAGGTGCAGTTAGTGAAGCTGCTGGTCTTGCATTTGGTGCAAATAGACCTGGCGGTCTTGGTGCTAATTTTTTAAACAATAATGGTGTTGTTAGCTTTGGTATGAGTGCGCTAACAAGTAATTTACCCGCTGCTGCTAGTGATTTAACCAATATAGGAACTTTTGTAACAACAAATTTATTACGTTTACAACAACCAAGTAATATTGCAAATCAAATAGTTACTGCTGGCTTGGGTAGTGTAACAGGACTTACCCAACAACTTGTTAAAAATAATATTCCACTCGCTGGTATTGATAATCCGCTGCATGATACAAAAGTTCAAAATATTTTGAATAATATTACTGACCCAACAGCAGTTGGTGCAGTTAGTAGTGCTTTTAATGTGGGAGTGCCATTAGACCATCTTGGACAGCTAACAGATTTGAATCACATGTGTCCCAACCTTGCAGCTACAAGTCCAAGCAAATCATTTAGTGATTTAGGTCAGCATTTTATAAGTCTTGGGATTACAAAAGCAAAAACTTTTCAGGAAGTTGGAACTGCATTGAGTAAGACCGATGCTGGTTTAGACTTAAATCATTTAAGTCAAATGAGCACACCAATGTATAAAGGAGCGACTGATAAACTTTATCAAACATGGGGTTTTGGTGGTGGTAGTATTGGCGAAATAACAATGGCTGATTTTATTGGAACACCAGCTGGATATGTTCATAACGATACGCTACCATATATTATTGATGCAAATAATAAAATTATGGGGACTGCTGATGGTCAGGCGTTAAATGGATTAGTAGTTCAATTACAAACTTTGTTAACTGGTGGCTATCATGTTCCAGGCAACTCTGGTGGTGGTGGTCAACCTTCAAGTCCAGACACTATTGTGATTAATGGTATTACATATACAACACTTGATGATGCAGTTTTCGCACTTGTGAATCAAATTGAATCAAAATTGACTTCAATTAAAAACAACACTGACCCAACTATACAAGCCGCAATCCAAGCATGTGAACAAGCACATACTGCAAGTTGTTCACAAATCTTAAAAGAAAATCATCATATTACTAATTTTGGTATTAATTTGTTTGAACAATATAATACTAATAATCCTATTAATGCTTATGTATTTGCCGATGGATTACCATATTATGGCCAGCAAAATGGCTATGGACAAATTGGTGAATACCTAGAACGTGTAGCAAGTGATAACATTTATGGTGATGCAATTAAAGGTGCAATGCGTATGGGTCGTAATGCTGCTGCGCTTGAACCACTTGGTGTTAACGTAGAGAGATTTAAATTGCCTCACAGTCAATATTATCGTGATCCTGGTAGTTTTTATCTTGCAGCTTATACTGGTAATTTACCAATAGTGCCAGACCATCTTGCAGATCAATATATACCACAAACACCACAAGACATTTATGTTGATACACGCAACACTGCACTTATTAACGCTGGCTATAATCCAAGCACCATGCTACCTGCTCAAGCTGATGAAACGTATTATGATTTACAATGGTCAAACGTAAGTCAACAAGTGCGTCAAAATATTGGACTTAATTTATTAAAACAAGCAGTTGACAGCAATATTATTGTTGTGGGTAATCAAGCATATATTATTGGTTTAAATCGCAATCAAATTCCATTTGCTGAAATTAATGAAAAAGGTTTGGTTCTAACAAATAATGATGTTTTTGTGGCTACACTTATGAGCATCCTTAATAAAATGCTTTATGGAAATATAGGCACCACAAAATATGATAATCCTTTTAATACTGACCAAATGGTTTATGGCACGTTAGAAATGTTATCTCAGATTACTCCAACAAATATTGATGCGTTGGGTGCTACACTATTAGGCAGTATAAGTCTTAATGGATTATTGGGCAAATTTACAGCAGTATTCAACCAATTATTGCAAGTTACAAATACAAGCATGGACCGTAACATTGTTGCACCTTGGGGTGTGGCTGGTCCTGATGGTCAAACTACCGTTATTAGAAAATAATTCTGTCTATCCTAAACTTATTTCTGTCTATCCTAAATAATATTATGAACGGCAGAATTAAACATAAACATCACATTATACCAAAACATATGGGTGGTACAAATGACCCATCCAATATTATTGAACTCTCAATAGAAGAACACGCAGAAGCACATAGAATATTATATGAACAGCACGGTCATTGGCAAGACCTCATTGCATATAAAGGATTACTTGGCTTAATTACAAGCGATGAATGTTCTTATATCGCAATGATTGAAGGCGGTAAAAAAGGTAGAAAAATTGCAAAAAAACCAAAAATATCTTCAACAGGAAAATTTATTGACAAAGGTATTCCATCGCCATACCCAAAAGGAATAGATGGAAGAAAAATTAGAAATAAAAGATATTGGTTCAATGATGGAAATATTGAAGGTCAATATTCATTAGAAGATTATCCAACGGGCTGGAATCGAGGAAGATTAAAGTCGGTAATGAAAAAAACAAATCCTTTTGTTCTTGACAAATAATAAAAAAGCTGCTATAAATAATATACTATCGTTGATAGCAACTAATAGATGGGCAAGACGAGGCTTCGACTGCCTCCTGGTCCACCATAGATACATTGGTTCCCTAATAGCGATAAAGGGATAACTAGAGCGCATCGACCAATGTATCTTTGTTGGGCCAGCAAGGGATCGATTGACGTTGAAAGGGTTGAAGTAGATAGTAGGTTGGTTGCTTTATAGACCAAAAAAAAGTAAACGCAGCGAACGATAACTTCGCATTTGAACACGCTCTTGTAGCGTAATTCATTGGGTATGGGTTCCACCTCGAAACAGAACGGGCCCACTTTTTTATGTGGGGCTATGAAAAAATTTTTAGTGTCTTTGGCAATATTCCTAACAGTGAGTTATTCTGTTGCGGCACAAGACCCACTCCCATCACAATATATGATTAGTAAAAAACAATCCACACTGGAGTTTCCAAGTGAGTGTGTAGCTCAAGCTATTAAAAACGAAGCTGGCGGCGAAGATTGGAAAGGACAAGTAGCTGTTGCATGGGTAATCCGTAACAGATTATATAGTGGTAAATTTCCAAACACAGCATGTAAAATTGTTTATCAAAAGCAAGGCAGCGATTGCCAATTTACATTTATTTGTTCACCATTTACACGAGTAGATATGGAAAAAAATGCTGACTTTTACAGCATAGCTATGATGGTGCTATATTCTTCTTACCAATTTGATCCAACACTTGGTGCATTATATTTTAGCAACAAACCTCGCAAAGATAAAAATCTTATCTTTTTAGTAAAAATAGGACATCATTATTTTTACACTGATATAGATGCTTATATTATGCACCATGGTCACGGTGATCGTTAATTAATGCTTTGTCCCGTGTCACGTATATTCTTTAACTTATCAATGTAAAGACTCATGTTGTGGTCATATAGTCCATCAAACAACTGACCTTTCTTCCAACAACGCCAATGCGCTCTCATGCTATCTTTAAATCGTTGATAACGACTTAGCGGACGGATATTGCCATAGAAGTTGATATAGCATAATGTGCCATGATGCTTGAATAGCAGCGCACTTGGTGGAACATGTGTAACCATATCGTTACAATTTACAAAACGATAATGTTCAGTTGCAATACCTTCCACATAATCTGCGTTACCAAGACGTGGTTGACCAAATGTCATAAGTTTTACTGGTGGATAACCAGCAAATTCTAGTTCTTGTGTGATATAAAGTGCCATTGCAGCACCTAAACTATGTCCAGTAACATAGATGTCTTTGCCTTTGTTCTTTGCAACCCAATCTAAAACTTGGTCAAGAATCTTACGTGCTTCACGACGAAATCCTTCATGAACCCAACCTTTACCATGGCGTTTAGGAATAGTATCAAGATCAGCAAGTAAATCATTTGGTTGTGTTGGCTGTGTTCCACGGCAACTTACAATTACCTCTGTTTTACTTGCTGCAACATAACCTTGTGCGCCTTCATTATCAAGGAACTTATGCTTGGTAAAACCAAGATTATCAAATACTTCAAAATAATTGTCTTTGTATGCATCACTGGCAATTTGTGCCATAGTAACTGCTAATTCAGGTAGGCTTTGGTCTTTTAACATAGTTGATTCTCCTGTTTATATTATTTATTGGAACACAATTGTTATATATGTTGGACTAAATATCTCGTATTCAATTACACATAGTTTTTCAACGATTCAATTATTTTAATAATTTCAACAAATAATCAAATCAAGGAAAAATTATGTTAAAAAAACTTATTATTGCCATTGCAGCAATGGCAGGTATTTTTGCGTCATCTCACGCAAATGCGCAAGCAGTTTATAATAGTATTGCAACAGCATATGTAACAACAACAATTAGCCAATTTGTAGTGTTTAATAGCACTATGCAAGGTGGCGGAACTTTTACTTTTAGTGTGCTAGCACACAACGGTGGCGGTCGTGCTGGTCAAAGTGATACAGCAAACGTTAAAATTGAATTTTATAATAGCAGTAATCAGTTGATTACATCAACTAATTCAAGTTATAGCAACAATTTACCAAATCCAAATGCTCTTGGTGGAAACCCACAAATTGATCCTAGTGTGCCTTGGGCAACATTAACAACAAGCGCAACACTTACTTCACAACAAGCATCAACTG
>Ga0208379_1000275_pt1 | contig 24281 bp, 26 predicted proteins | sample CryBogCBE02Aug07_FD_184559 | JGI IMG/M metagenome (GOLD analysis project Ga0208379, IMG submission 184559) | Freshwater microbial communities from Crystal Bog, Wisconsin, USA - CBE02Aug07 (SPAdes) | ecosystem: Environmental > Aquatic > Freshwater > Lake | place: Crystal Bog, Wisconsin, USA... | reverse complement strand
GTTCTACGTCCCAACTTTCATATATTACTTCCCACTTAAAATTGTCCCAACCATGTTTTCTGATTGATTTATGAAAAACAAAAGGACTATTATGTTTTGCTTTCTGTTTATGTTGATATTTTCTCTTTTTCAACGCATTAATAGTAAAACCAACATACTTTTTACCTGTTACCACATTTGTTACTGTATAAATTATAGCCATTTTATATCTCCTAATAGATTATAGGAGTATATATGCAAAAAGTCTTTTAGAACCCGAGCACAAATCTAAATTGTTCAATTCCATCAGAACTTCTTGTAACGCCGCTTCGGTTTTCAATAACTGACAAATATCCTGAAAATGGTACAAAGTCTGGTGTGCTAACGGCTAATAATGTTCTTGCTGTTCCAGAATTATTTCCGTAAAGTGTTGCGTTAAGTGTTGGAGTTCCTGATATATTTATGATGCTAACCACATTGGTTGCTTGATTAAAACTTAAAACTGTTCCAACATAAGATGCTGTTTCTAAAGAAGTGCCCTGATAAACTAACTCATCAGAAACATAAGAACCAAATCCTGGGGCAACAATTAAATCGGTAGAAACTTTATAAATTGAGCCGTTTGCTGGAAGTGGATAGAGACTATTTGTGGTAGGATTGGCAAGAACACCAACTTGTCGGTAATCAATATCAGTTGGAATAATACCGCCTTCAGAGCCATTGAACTCACAGGTAAGCATTACATATGAACATCCTAATTCTGAAACAGGATCAAATCCATGACCACCAATCGGAGAGATGTTGGCGTCAAGTATGGCGCCTGATCCAAGCGCACTGCTTACTGAGATACTATAATAAGTATAATTTGATCCTGGATTGGTTACAGAGACATCGGTAATAATACCATTTGCCACTTGTGGAGTACCAGCTGCACCACTACCATCGCCAGAAATTGTAATGCTAATTGCCGCATTGGCTGGATCATAACCAGAACCACCATTGAGAACATTAATTACTTCAATATCACCACGACCAGCAGCAGAACCTAATGGATTTGGCGTATTTTGTCCTACTGGAACAGGAATCCAGTTGGCATCCATAAAGTTCTTTTTGGTTCCCGCATCAATCGTATACATGTATTTCCATTTGTATCCGTCTGTGCCAATGTAGATGTTATCTGTTCCGTAACTTCCTGGTTGAAAGAATGGTTCATTTACAGAAGCGCCGCCATTTGCATTCCACAAACATTTGAATACTTGGTCATAACGATTTCTAACATAAAAACGTAAATTTAAATAACCATTTTGGTCAAATGAAAACATATCAATACTATCTTGATAATAATCATAAACAGTACCAGATACCCAATCAATTCTTTGGATTACGGGAGAAATATTATTTGAATTGACCAATTTTGCAACAAACATATTGTTGAAAACGGTTTTAATGTATTGTTGGTCTTGTGTTGGTGTTGGTGGAGATGAATCACTACTCCACGGATCGACACGGGATAAAAACACATAGAGTGTTCCAATAGGAGTTCCTGTTACCGGTAAAACAGCCACAGGAGAATAATAAGTTTGCTCTACTTGAGAAACTTTTGCGCCATAAGTTAAAAGGTCTATATTTGCCATGATTTATTTATTAAGCCACCCGGATGATTGCATAGTTAATTACAAGTGTATCTGCTGCGTTAGAACCAGAAGGAGTACCATCAGCATTGTTTATAGTTATATTAAAACTACCAGGAGTTACAGCGGTTACTGTTAATGCATAACCAACAGAAGCACCACTTGCAATATTAACTATTACAACGTCTTTATTACTAACAATATAACTATTATTTACTGTAAATGTTACAGCAGTACCTTTATTAAGGTTTGCACTATTGGTTGTAATCTGACCAGTTCTACCGTTAGAGGTAACTGCGGTTGATTTAGAAGTTAATTGAGTTGCAGTATTATTATTTACAGCTGCGTTGTATTGAATAACTGTGTTTGCAACTATTGTATTTGCTGTTAAAATACCTGTTGTATCATTAACACTCACAGTATTACTACCAATAATATTATTTGCATAAGCATATAACAATTGACCATTTGGTCTGCCATATGCTTGACGTAATTGATTTTGAACAAATATCTTGCCTTGAACTGTGTCACTTAGAATAATTCTACCTAACTGAACTACTGTGTTAGCACCACCTGGTGCCACGTTAGATGCAACGCCTGGTGTTGTAGACAAGAAAAGAATATCTCCAGTATTGCCTAAACCAGTTGAATTAAATTCTTCAACAATACCTTGTGAATATGCAAAACCATATGCACCGTTTGCAATTGCATTTTTAACAAAACCAGCAACAGTTGCATTAACAGAACTTGTTGCATCAGCCAAAGCAATATATGGAATATTATTAGTTGTAACACCTGTAACTAAACGAACAAAAGAGTTGGCAGGTATTGTTGCACCAGTAGAATTGAAACCACGGAAGAAAAGAACTTTTGAGATAGACAGTCTATCACCAGCAATGTCTGTATCTAAAATTAATGACTGTGTATTAGAATAATACCATAATTGTCCAACTTGTTGTGTTAGTGTTGTCGCCTGTGGGTACCAAATAATAGAATTGGATTGTGAAGTTTGTGTAACAACGTTAGAGAAGAAAATATTACCAAGCAAGGTATTAGCAGTAAGGTTACCGAACACAACCATATTTCTACTAAATGTAGCATTATTAGAAGTAAATGTATCAACAAAGATACCTTGATTTGGTGAGTTGGCAATAAGATTACCAGTCAAAGTCAATGCTTGTAATTGAATAATTGCGGTGTTTTGAACCGAAGTATTTGCTAAAGCAAAGGCTGCTTGTGAATATGCGTTTTGTGTTAAATTAACACCGTTATTATAAACGGAATTAGCTTGTAAATTAGTAATTTGAGAATTAAACACCAATGCTTGTGTTTGTAATGTAGATACACTTGATCCTAATGAATTAACAGTTGGAAATATTGAAGCAATATTAGCGGTGTTATTATTGGCCAAAGCAAAAGCTGCTTGTGAATACGCATTAGTTGCTGGCGCAGTAATTTGTACCGTACCATCAGAAAATGTAATTGATGACTGAGTATTTAATACCAATCCGGTCGAGGTCATTCTAGCAACAATATTTTGTGCAGAACCACCACCAACAATAAATTTTAAATTTGTATTTGATGTTGTAGTGCCAACAATTAAGTTACCACCATTAGAATATGCTCCACCTTGTACATACAAATAACCATCTAATGGATTTATTGCAGTACCAATATTATTGAATTCTTGACCTGGTTGATAATATTTGTTAGCATAGCCCATGTCAATAAAGTTAGTAGAATCACTACCACCAGAACCAACGTTTGCCGTTACAACCATATCAGCAGAACCGCCATCGTTAGTATTAACTAGATTGGTTTGTACATAAGAATTTCCACTTAAAGCAAATTGAGCAATTGTATTAGGTAAATTTTGATTATTTTGTCCAACATTCAAAATTTCATTAGAATAAAGACCTTGTGCCAAAGTGTGTGCAGTCATTCTAAATGTTGCACTTGTTGGAATATCTACTCCGGCAAATAAAGTATTTGATGTATTTGCATTAATTGTATTAATTTGCGGTAGTTGTGAAATTTTTACTGTTGACATCTTTTATCCTAAAATAATTAGATTTCCATCTTCTGTTATTAAACTGTTTCCAGCTTCATCTGTTAAATTAGATTGATATGTTTGACCTACAAATCCATCAATTTGAATGTTTCCGTCTAATGAAGCATACATATTTCTTCTAGCAGACATCAATCCTGTTGCATTATTAGCTAAATTTGAACCAAGAGTAATTGTATTAGCAGTAACTCCAATAACTACTTTCTCTACATTATTGGCCACCAGTACATAATCACCAACGTTTACGATATCTAATAATGGGGCTGCGGTATTACTGTAATTGCCGTTATTGACAATATTATATGAACCGGTTAAACTCGATATATTTATGACGCTACTACCAGCATTTGCTGTTATATAAGCAACATTTGCATAAGTCAACCAAACATTATCTTTAAGTGTTACTGTATTTGCTCCACCATCCAAAACAGAAACAACTTCCGAATGAATTTTAAATCCGTAATTTGTTACTAATGTTAAACTGTCACCAGGAATAATAATGGTTTGTAAATTAGCACCAGAAAGACCACCAAAAGTAACAATATTATTACTTTGATTGGTATAATTTGATGTCATGTTGGCATAAGAACCTGGATTACCTGTGTAGTATCCTAATGTATGACCTTCTTCCAAAAGACCGGCACCAGTAAAATTAACATGAGCATTAGCTTTCATGGCATAACGACCAATGACCTGCATGCCTGTTGGATGTAACAAATCTAATAATGTTTTTCTATACTTGGCAATTTCTTTTTCTAATGTAATTTCGTAAGTATAATTATTGTATTTGTCACTTTGAATAACATCATAAGAACTTAATTGACCAGAAGTATCAAGATATTGACCTTGGCTAATTGTTAAACCATTTAAGAATGAAGCGGCCGCTTTGGCGGTACCGTCACCATAAGTAATCACACCGCTTGAATTGTATCGTGATGATGGATTTAATGTGTTGTATTGATTAGTTAAATTTAAAACAGCAGAAATATAAGCATTTTGGCCAATTGATCCTGGGGATTGAACATACAAAGGTAAATTATAATTTGGTATATTATTGTAGTTGTAAACACGAATATTGTATATTGTTTGATTAGAATTAGCAAAAGCATAAAGAGTTTGTATAGAATCTACCGTAGCCAAATAACTATTATTTGCAACATTTGTGCCTTGATAAACAATGTCGCCTTTAACTGGTAAATTACTTACGGATACATTAGATACACAAATATCTTGAACTTTTAATGAAACATTAGGGGTAGCAATGTAGTCTGTGCCATAATCAGTAATATTAATTGTAGAAATTGATCCAACACGGTTTACAATGGATGAAAGTACAGCCCCTGCACCTAAAATGCCTGGCACATAAATTGAAGCTCCGTTTGCTTGAGTATTTGCAGAATGAACTGTAACTGTTGGTAAATAATTTAACTTATAACCTAATCCACCTAAAGGTGTATGGTGTGGCGTATCAACAACAGGATACACATAACTAATGCCTGTAATCATACCGTTAGCCGCTACAGAGGTTACATTAGCCCGAGCACCATAACCAGATCCGCCAGTAAATACAATAGTATCATTTGCTCGATAACCTAATCCACCAGAAACAATTTGTATCGGTGCCAAAATTCCCAAACTTCCTAGATTGCCAGTCAAAGAATTTTCAGCAGGAAATAAAGATTGTGGTGTAATTGTTGGAGCTTGCGTTAAACCTCCACCGCCACTTTGAACAAGAACAGAAGATAAAGGATATGTTGTAAATGAAAGGAATGTAAGTGCATTGGCTAAAGAAGTGTTGGCGTTGGCCGCTGCATTATTTGCAAAATTATATCTTGTGTTGCCTAATGTTATATTTCTTTTAACTCCAATAATATCCGTAGGAACATAAGTTGCATTTGCAGAATTTAAAGGATTCAAAGAACCAACAACAGCCACAGGTGATTGTGAACCAGAATTTAAATTTGAAAATGAAATAATTGTATTTGGGTTAGCAGTATAACCATAACCACCATTATCCACAGAAATTCGTTGCAATGCTCCTGAAGTTGTTGAACCTACTACAGCAGTTGCGCCATGGCCAGTATTTGAATTCAAACCACCATAAAATACAATAGGGTCACCAACTTGGTAAGTCAACCCTCTGTTATTTGGATCAATTGTAACTTGATTAATCTGACCAACAATTTTTGCTCTTAGATTACTTCCATCAATAATCACATCTTGATTGTTTGAATCCACCACACGAACATATTCGCCTGATTGAAATAATCGTTCAATGTTAGAAATGAATACTTCAGTTTTTATACCATCAAAAGTAGTTGCTTCAATCGTAGCAATTGTTTTTGTGGTTTCACCAAAAATTCTATAATTAGCAATATTTAAAAATCTAGTATCAGTAGTTGCTAAATTAAGACTTCTTGCAACATACCAAGTTCCTGCAGAAGCTTTTAGAACGGCATCTTTTGTGTAGAAAAAATCTACATCAGTACCATATAAAACTCTAAACAAAAATTGATAAGAAGCTGGTGTACCTTTAGATTGATATAAATCTTTTGCTATTTTAATAACTTTTGTTTTATCTGCCAATATATCTGTAGGAAAATATGGCAAAAACTCATTAGTAAAATAATTAATAAAAGTATTAGATGTTTCATCAACATCTTTATATGTCAGAATATTTTTTGCGCCATCAGTTACACCACCATTTTGTTCCATCCATTCATAGTAAGCTTGAAGGAATAAAACAAAATTTTCATAATTGGGATCTTCCCGCACAAAGGCAGGAAGTTGTGACGGTACTAGTAACGAAGTTTTTTGATTACTTTGAATCATTTATTGGTTTTGGCCGTAACATTAACAGTAATTGCCGTAGGATCATACGGATCAATCGTAATAATACCATTATATGTTGATGAAACAATGGTTGATGATGGTGTTGCTGTAAGAGCTAATTGACCTAAAGCAGAATTGATACCTGAAGGATTAAAATTATTTAATGTAATAATCCCTTTTGTATAATCAACGGTACCAATATTGGAATTCAAAACTGTTTTTACTTGATTTGAATTATAATAGTAAGTTCTCAATGTACCATAACGACCTTGAAGATTTACAACTGCGGCACCATTTTGACCTGTAGTATCACCAGCTTGCGGTGTAATAGTCACAATAGCCGATGTATAGTTGTTGCCAGAAGTTAATACATTGATAGCGGTAATTGCTCCGTTTACAATAACTGCTTGTGCTGTAGCACCAGAACCATCGCCTGAAATTGTAACAGTTGGTGTAGATTGATAATTAAATCCTGGATTAATAACAGAGATTGTGTCTACACCATATGTTGAAGATGGTACTTCTTCAATGTATACACCAGAAATTGTATTTGCCAAATTTGCTGGATCTAAAAACTCCAAATCTGGAGAATTGGTAATACCACTTAACAATACCCCTCGTTCTAACGGAGTGTTATAATAAAGATTATAAGTCTGTGTTGTGGTTAAATTAGGAAAGAACTTTTTCTGTAATTTAAGTGTAAAATCACTAGAAACAATTGAATTACTATAATTTTGTATGTATGTTAACAAGTCATACGAATTAAATGTAGAGTTAAATGTGTTTAATGTATTTGTACCAAAATTTTGAATGGCTGCAGCAACGCCTGATTGAATTTGTGAAGATGTTAAAGTTGTTTGAGTTGGATCATAAACTATATTAACAACTAATTGGATGTAAGTATAGTCAGGATCAACAATAGTAGGACTTACAGTTAATACAGAAATAGGTTTAATTACTTCTGAGATCAATCTTTGTTTTTGAGTTGTTGTCAAAAGATAAGAACCTGTAGGTTTTAAACAAATAAATGTTTGGCCATATACTGGAGGACTATTTTCTTCACCGCCCCATACATTAACGGCATCAAATGAAATACCTAAATTATTTTGTTGAATTGCTGTGATATAATCATTTTTTGTAACGGCACGACCTTGTGCAGCATATGATTTAGGTGCTTGAAATTTAATTGAATCAATAGATTCTTTATTACCACCCTGTGATGCTGGAGTAATTGGTGTAACAGTTGAAACTGAATAACCAGAAATAGTATCCATTAAAACAAAACTATTGGCGCCTGCGGCCGCACTTCCTTGTGTAACAATATAAGAAACATTAACAACATTACCATCAGACAATAAAGTACCTAGTACTCCATCACCAAAGTAAATTTCATAAGTGCCAGTTAAACTTTCTTGTATAAAATATACTTTTGAATCACTATTTAATGTTAAGTAGTTTGATGCTAAATTATAAATTTGTGATGTATTATTTGAACCAGACTGTTGAACTGATACAACAAGAGAAGTTGTATCAATATTGGTATCTGGTATTTCAAAAGTGTATGTCGGATTACTAATTGAATCTACTGTAAAAGCCAAAGTAGTTGGTATTCCTTGTTTCAATACAATATCATTAAAAGTTGCAACATTACTTACAGTATTAACAGTATATGAATCTTCAGTCACAAAAGTATAGTTTATGCCATCGATAGCTTCTGACATAAAACGAGTAAATTTTGGTAATGTCAAAGAAGATGTAGACACACCAGGCATTGTTAATGTAATTGTAGCAGAAGGTGCAATTGAAGATTTTGGCACATAATTTAATACTTTTGCTTGAGAAACGACTGAGGAACGCAATATGGCAGAATCCAAAAACATTTCATTGGCAACCATATTCAAATAGAAAGCATTATATTGAGTGTTATAAGCAAGAATATCTAAAAGAGTTGAAAGTGCTGAACCTTCATAATTATAATCTTGTAATACAGATTGTGACTGTAGGTATTTTTTTAGATTCGATTTAATATTATTAAAATCTAAATCTGTTATCTGAATATTTGAATTAGCGCCTGCCATTTTATCTATTTCTCTCTAATAGAAGGGTTACTGTAGTTGGTAAAGTTGCGTTCTCGATATAAAAACTCAAGGTAACGTTAAAAGCATTTTGATCCGGCAAAGCGTCAACCAATACCGATTGTAAAGTTGCTCTAGGTTCGTAATTCTTTATTGTAGTTTTAATTTCATTTTCCAATAACGCTGCGGAAATAGGCGATACCGGTTCAAATAAAATAGCGTCTAGATTAGATCCTAATTGTGGATTAAAGGGTCTTTCAAAATGTCTAGTTAATAATAGATTACGAATTGACCTAATAACTGCCTGTGAATCATAACTTAGAGCAACATCACCTACTACCGGACGCTTGGCGAAAGTAAAATCGATATCGGAGTAGATTTTTTGTATATTTGCCATTCTTTATTTATTAGTGTTGTAGGGGTTATAATACGTATTTGCTGCTAAATTTGTTGAATAAGTTGTTGTGTTGGCTGTATTCCAAACTTCAATAGCTGTATTTGCCCAATCAGGTAAAACTGTAATTTTATCGTTTTGTTGTTTATTTCCATCGGAATCTTCAGAATATTCAATCCACCCATAAGTATCTCTCCATTGTAATGCGTGAACATTTGATGGAACAAAAGATAAATTTAAATTAGGATATACCGATCCGTCTAGATATACGGCACCATCATTTCTAGTAATCGTTAATATCATTTAATATCCAATGTTAAGGTTTGTTGATTATTTGACATTCCTGCGGCCGCCAATAAAACTTTTTGGCCAACTTCATTACTCTTAACCATTTCATTTCTGAAAGATTCTACGGCCGCACCTGTACTCCTTTGTTGTTGGCTATTTTCAATCATTAAAATTGGCATCCAAGCAATAGCACAACCCCATTCATCAACTTCTTTACCTGTATTAGGATTCATGCCTCTTATCTGAGTGAACCATGAACATTGTAATTCTATACAATCTTTTTTAATAAGTGGACAAAATTTTCCAGGTTTAAGTTCCATAATAATCTCCTCAATTAATTTTTAGTACCAATAATAACATCAACATAATTTACCTGAAGGTTCATAGAATCTCCGGCAAATGAAGCAGCACCAGAAAATGATCCTGATCCTGAGAATCCGTGGCTATGTGCGCCACCTCCACCACTATATGTAGTGTACCACATTTGAGCACCACCACTTAAATTTGAAACTGCATCATAATTAAATCCACTAGCTGAATAGCCATTCCAACCTGCCAATCCTGCAGCTGAGCCCAACTGATCGTCACCTGGATATATGTGGGCGTGACTTGGTATCATTGAAGAATCCAAGGTTGTAGCGCCAACCGAACCACTAACACCAGGTGAACCGCTAACACTAACTGAACCTGTTACTGATCTTATGTTGAAAGCTGAACTAAATGCTACCGATCCACCGGAACCAGCCGTGCCATTCACAACTCTCAACGCTTTATCATTATGATCCATTGATTTTGTCCAGCCTGTTGGTGCAAAAGATTGTTGAAACATTAATGCTGTTCCTGAGGGAAAACTGGCGTTTGATGCATTGGTTACGGCTGAGTTTGCTTGATTAAAAGAACTTTGTATAAAACTATTTAAATATGAAATACTATTATTTTGTGTTGAAGTTACTCCAGTCAAATAATTTACATTAGAACTAATTTGTGATTGCAAAGAAGTTACGTTTGAATTAATTTGAGATTGCAAAGATGATACATTAGAATTAATTTGAGATTGTAAATTATTTACATTAGAACTAATTTGGTATTGTAAATTAGCCACATTAGAACTAATTTGAGACTGTAAATTAATAATATTTGTATTTTGTGTTGAAACTATACCTTGAATAATAACAGTATTTGTTGAAACTGTTTTAGCATAAGAATTGGCAGAAATAGCTAATTGTCTTGCCACATTGTCAATAGCCGCACCACCACTAATAGTATTAGCAAAATTATATACAACTTGTGTAAATGCTATTCCTGCATTTGCTTGAGCAAATGCCGCATTGGCTTGTATGTACGCAGGATCCAAAACAGGCGAAGAAACATATAATGTCCCAACAACGTTTGAACTGCCAACTACACCACCAGTTGATACAGAAGAAATAACCGCAGGATCTAAAGGTAAATTAAAATTGGCCATTAGTATCCTAACTCATTGTGTAATTTTGGAGTACCTATTTGCATAATAAGTGTGTTTTGTGTGTAACCCATATTACTAAATTGTAATAATGTTTGATAATCTTGTAAAACTGACAATGAGTTTTGATAGAAAGTCCAGTCACCAGTTCTTGTTGTATCCAATAAAGTTTGTAATGATTGCACATCACTAACAATAGTATTCATGGCGGCATCTGAAATGTTACTGACGGAATTTCCACTAACAATAGAAATACTATTATTCAAAGTTATGTAATCGTTGGTAATTGATATACTCAAAGCATTTATAGTATTACCAATATACAAACTGGTAAAATTACCTAAAATAGGAGTATTATTTTGTACCGCATCAGTCTGATTGGTAATATTTAACATCTGCCGGCCAACGCCTAAAGCAGAATTCAAATCTGGATAAAGAGCCGTATTGGATGACCGAGTTACACCAGATAAATTGTTTGTATGAGTAGTAAAACTAATCATTGAAGATGATACATTAATTAATGCAGGCAATAAATTATTAGCATTACTTGTAGCATTTGTAAAAGTTATATTAGCTGTATTTGCTAATGTATAAAGGCCATTTAAATATATTGCAAGAGACGCTAGAGTATATTGGTGTGGATTTTGATAATATCCACCAACAGTAGAATTGGCCAGAACACCAACTTGCCATTGAGACAAGTAAATACTTGTATTACCGAGGTAGTTAATAACACCCGATGGTAATTGGTCAACACCATTAAAATTTGATGTGTTAAAATTGTAACCTAATCTGCCGTATACACTCATTTTTTACATTGCCGGAGAAATATTAATTGGTGGAGAGGTTGGATAACCTTTATTGCCAATATGTTTATGTTGATCGTAGAGAAGTCTCATTTGTTCCATTGGACCAAACATATCTGAAACCGTTGGTGCAAACATAGAAATGCCAGCATTAATTGTTGTTGCAGCAATCATATAACCAGAAGTTTCGACACTCTTATTGGCTGAAACTGAAAGTCCTGCAGAAAGATTACCAACAACACCTAAACTTTGTGTGCCTGATATATTACCACGAACATTTAAATCACCATTGATATTTACGCTAGTGGCAGAAATATTGGTGTCACCTGAAACATTAATATCAAGGTCGCCTTGAACAGTTTGCTCACAGTTACCTTGAACCAACTGATTCATTTTACCATTTACTTGTTGATAAACATTACCATCAATTTGATTGTAAGAATCTCCTTGCACATGAAGTACTGAGTCTCCTTGTATGGTAATATTACAGACGCCTTTAATCAATACATTTTTATCCGAAGCAATGATTTCATAACCTTTGCCCATAATTTTGTGTACAACATCACCATTAGGATGCATCTCTGTAAAAGTGCCAGACCTATGGTGAAGTCGCACACGTTCACGACCTGGGGTATCATCCAATTCAAATGAATGTCCAGATTCGGTTTGTGTTACATTATTATAAGGATAGACTGGTTGAAAATCAGCATTAGCCGATGATTCCGGTTCTGTCCATGTTAAAGATGCCATTATATTCCTTAAGGTCTTTGTATTGCTGGACCACTAGAGGATCCGGCACCCATACTTTGAGTTGCAGCTAACATATTACTAGCAGTCGTTACTGAAGAAGTTGCGGTACTTAATGCTCCACCAGATTGTGAATTAACAATTGATTGAGCATTACCAATGGCATCTTTAATACTAGCAGTGACTTCAGATAAACAATCTTTTAAAAATTCAGCAATTCTGGCAGGTATAGATTGAATATAAATCAATAATTCTTGTAATTGTGTAATATATCCTTGTACTGCAGCTTGTGCTTCTTGTGCTTTTGCTATTAATTTTTGTATTTGTTTAACCATAGCTTTGATGGCAGTAACAGCATTTGATACACCATCACTAAAAGGACTACCAGAAACTCCACTCCATAATTTTTGAATTGCATTTCTAATTGTTTCAATTAATTCTTTAATTTGTAATGATACCCAAGCAATGTTTTTTTTCATGCCAGCAGAAATGTCACAAACGTGAGCCAAATTACTATTAGATACAGCAATAGATGTATTTGCTATTTGTCCTCTAGAGATTGCTGGAGTTGTAGGATTGCCTGATGTTGGACCATCATTTGTATTTGGTGCCGTTGCATTCTCATTGGCGGTTTGTGGAAGTGTTTGTAGTTCTGCCATTTAATTTCCTATGTTTGTATTCCTGGTATTACGCCCATCATCACCGGAGATTGAGCTGAAGCAACATCCATAAAGAAACCTACAACCCATTCACCAATTCTTGGTGATGAAAATGATTTTGAGTTATTTATTGGGTACATTGGTAAAGCCCATGGCAAATCATCTGTTGGTAATTCTGATTTATTATCGGTGTGCCAGCCAAAAATTCTAACACGGCATCGACCTAATCCTAAAGGATCGTTACGAGCTTCAACAATTCCCATCCACCAGACGAAACCATCTTTTCCAATAAAATTTTCCATTATTCTTTCACCGCACTTTGAATATTAGGAGAATTTGTATTAACTGAATCCAAATTCGTTTTATTACTATCTTTGGCTATCTCCAATATAGTTATATATGAGCCACCATCAGATAGAACATGACGCACGGCAGTTACCAAATATTTACCTGAGTAAAATTTATCTTTGTCTCTTGTTGAGTTTGTTGGCTTTGTGGTCATTAAATCAAGATTAATAATTACACCAGCAGTTATACCTGGATCACCAGGAATCATTAATTTTAATACGGTGTGATTGGCCAATGATATCTGTGCAGTTCTATTTGGAATATATGTTTCAATAAAAATATCGCCTGCGACAGAACCTGCTGATTGTTTGATATATGGTAATTGAGCTTGACCAGAATTACCAATAGCAACTTTAGTTGTTGCATTATATGCTTGATTTTGAGTAATACCTAAACGATTAGGTGCAGGATTTAAAACAGATTTTCCGTTCAATGAGTCGTTACTTTTTTGATACTTACTGTAATCAAAATTAGTAATACTTGATTTTCTAGTTACTGGATCTAAAGATATTAATTGATTTGCAAAAACACCAGAACTGGTATTTTCTAATATATCATAAGCTTTAACAAACTCATAGTCTAATACTGTAGAAGCTTTATCTTCAGGTTGTTCTAAATCGTTAGATAAATTCTTTTGTTGATACTTGTATGTGGCGTAGACATTATCTTTGTAAATTGATTGTAATGATCTAAAATTAAAACCATAACGGTTTTCATAGAATAACATATCTGAACCACTACCTTTTTCTGGTCTAGCATATGTTGATATCCAACTGATGGTTTCCAATGGTTTAAAACGAGGCACAATAAAATCATATACGCCTGTTGTTGGTTCAATTTTATTAATTTTTTTTGTATTAACTTTTAAAACATCTGTTAATATATTAGTAATCATATCAGATATTTTTATACCTTTAAATGATTTACTAATTTTTAATTGTTCTGATAGATATAATTCTTCTGAACAAAAATAGATGGTGTAAAATTCATCATTCAAATTTCCTGTTGGTGTTCTTTTACCAATTTTGTATACATGAAATACTTGATCATCGGTGTTTGGCGCACCTTTAATTTTACCAAAATTAATTTCTATATATTCACTGCCGGTTAATTGCAATACTTCAATAAAGTTTTGTGCATCACGAATAGTGATTGAACCTGATACACAAAAACTATAAATGTCCTCATAATATGACATTTCAATCATTGTTTTTTTCATTTGAAATCTTTGTCCTGATGCAGTAACAAAGTTTAATTTTTCTAATGAAAAGTCTTGCGGGTAAAAAATACCAGCAGGAGCTTGCGTTACACTAAAATCATTGGTAATTGTTGCCATAGTATTATGCTGCCATCAGAGTTTTAAATTCTTCTTCTATTTCATTAACATAATTGTTATTTAAAAGACTAATTGTTCTATTTTTTTCATTTAAAGAAACTTCATAGTCATAGATACTTACCACACCTACAGAGTTTGTTACGGTTACAGTATAACCAGATGGTAATGTATAAGTTTGAGTTAAATTGGTTGCTGAATTATATGTGGCTTCGTCAATTGTAATTGTATTTGTTGTAACAGTATTTGTTAAACTATCAACGCTAGTGGTTGTTTGAGTATAATGATGTACAGTATTGTAAACATTAATTGATGGATATTTGTCATTGATATAATCATTGAATACAGCAGAATTCATTGGCCATTGCCATTGTGGATCTATAATTTGATTTGCAAATAAAACAATCCAATATCTATATGATTCGCCATAATATTTGTATGCAATTGATTCTGGTGTATCACCATCTTGTATATCATATTGATAATAGAGTGATGCGTTATTAAGTATAGATGGTATAACACTAGACCTTGCCAATAAATTGGTAAGAATTATAGAATTTCCTGAACCATCGGTCTTGATTATTTTTGGTAAAGTATTGAAATACTGCATTAGTAGTTTCCTTCAACCATCGTACCTCTATCAAGAATTTTGGTCTCTTGAAATTGGAGAGTTAATGTAGTTTGTACTGGATTACCATCACTAAATGTTGCCCAACCATTTGGACCATAATTAACATCAATATTAGTAATTACACTTTCTGTTACCGCATTGACCTTATCATTTACTTGACCATTAAAGTAGAATGTTGGTTGAAATACTGCAGGTGGAATAAAGAACATACCGCCAGCACCTTTGACAATTCTAGGAGCAGCATACATTTTAAATGTTTTAATAATTTGATTAACAGTATCGGCTTCTTGTTGTGAATATGGCGTAAATGTAAATGCCATTTGATATTCTCTAAAATTAATACCTTCAAACAATAGTTGTAATTTTGGATTAATTGCCAAACCTGCTTCTTTTTGTAATCCTAATTTAAACAAATCGCCAGCAGGTAAATCTGAAAGAGTAGATGTGATAGCTTTACCTGCTGCACTTTTTGATTCTGGAATCAATTTTGATATGCCACTTAAAACCGCACCTGCTGCGCCTGCACCAATTGCTGTTGCACTCACACTATTATATTGTTGATTATATGTAAAATTCATTGTTTCTGGAATATACAGAGAAATTGTACCTCTATCTGTATATGTTTGTGGAGTCAAAGTTGCACTAGAAGCTACAGAATTTGATCCTGTAATAAAATTTGTGATTGTGTTTACTGCTGAAGTTACTGCTGAAGTTACTGCTGAAGTTCCAGCATTAAGTAAACCGCCACCTAAAGTGTATGTGGTATCATTTTCATAACCAACAGGATTAATATCTCTGATTTGAAATATTACATAATGGCCACGGGTCAAAGACTGCAAATCTCTAGGATATTGTAGATTGCTGGTGCCAAAAGCATTATTAAACAATGCTCCCAAAGGACCATTTGTGGCAAGTCCTGGAATTGTTACGCCACCGATTGAACTTGGAATTGATATAATTGCCATGGTATCTCTTAAAAATGAATATACATACTATTTATGGCATATTCAGGACGATTTATACCCCGTAACCCAGCAAAATATGTTGGAGATTACAAAAATATCATCTACCGCTCCAGTTGGGAGTGTAGGGTGATGAATTGGCTTGACCAAAATGATGATATTATATCTTGGGCAAGTGAAGAAGTTATTGTTCCTTATGTCTCGCCGGTTGACAATCGAACTCACAGGTATTTTCCTGACTTTCTTGTTAAAGTAAAAACCAAAGATGGTTCGCATAGAACAATGATGTTGGAAGTTAAACCTAAAAAACAAACTGTTCAGCCTACTGTTCGTAAACGAGTAACAAAACAATATATTAACGAGGTTACCACTTATGTGGTTAATGAAGCCAAATGGAAAGCTGCCAATGAATATTGTTTGGATCGTGGTTGGGAGTTTAAAATACTTACAGAAGAACATTTGGGGCTCACCTAAATAATTAAATGGCAATATCTAAACTTACAAAACTCGGACAAGAATATTCTCAACAGGAGATGGCTAGACTATCTACTGAATCTTTAGATTGGTTAAAGGATAAGATTAAAGAAATTCGTTCACCTGCATCATTAGCTTTAAGTATTGCTAAAGAAAAATCTCGTCAAACGACCAGATTTAAAATGGGACAATTATATTGTTTTTATTATGATCCAAAAGGTAAAGATGATTTGCCTTATTATGATAGATTCCCAATGGTATTAATATTGGACAGGCATGCCGATGGATTTTTAGGTTTAAACCTACATTATTTGCCATACCGTTACAGAGTGGCATTCCTAAAAAAACTAGTTCAATACGCAATCCTAGACAAAGATGATGAAATTAAAAGGTTGAGGGTCACCTATGATATTTTGAGTACCTCCAGACGCCTCCGTGAGTTTCAACCATGTATTAAAAAGTATTTGTTTAGTCATATTAGATCAAGATTACTTACCATTCAGCCAAACGAGTGGGAAGTCGCTGCTTTATTGCCACTTCAGCAATTCAAAAAAGCTAGAGATACCACAGTTTGGAGAGAATCGATTCAAGACATAAGGAATAGTTAAAGATGGCTGGCTCAATTAGCGAATTTAAATCAACATTTGTAAAAGACTTGGCAAGACCAAGTCGTTTCGATGTCACAATTGCAACACCATTAATTTTATTGCCTTATATTGGTGATGCAAAACAATTGACTTATCGTTGTGAAAATGCTCAATTACCAGGCAGAACTTTTGCCACAGCAGAACAAAAAATTGGTTCTAATCCTATTGAAAAGTATCCATACTTGACAACATATAATGACATTGATTTAACATTTATTGTTGATGATGATATGTCACAAAAAATCTATTTTGATAGATGGCTTGAATTAATAAACCCATCACTTACTTTTAATTATCAATATAAAAGTAATTATGCTACAGTTATTACCATTAATCAATATGATGTAACAAATCAATTGTCTTACACAGTAGACCTGTTTGACGCTTATCCTGTTTCCATGAACCAATTAGATTTAGATTGGGGTTCAGATGGTAATCATAAATTAGTAGTAACTTTTGCCTATACTCGTTGGCAAAACAATTCGTTGCAGAACCTTGGCCAAGAATTGGCACAACAGGTTATCACCTCAGCAGTATCAAGTATTTTTGGTGGGGCGCCTGGTTTTTAATGATTTTTTATTATAGGAGTTAATTATGGCATTACCTAAACTTGATGTACCAACATATGAAATTGAATTGCCAGTTTCACAGAAAAAGATTAAATATCGGCCATTCTTAGTAAAAGAACAACGCAATCTATTGATGGCCATGGAAGCATCTGAAGCAAAAGCCATCAATTTGGCGGTTGAAGATATTCTACATAACTGTACTTTAACAGAAAATGTTGATGTTCGTAAACTGCCTATTATTGATGTAGAATATTATTTCATCAATCTTCGTGCCAAATCTGTTGGTGAAGTTGTTGAATCAAGATACAAGTGTAATAATGAGGTTGATGGTAAAGTTTGTGGTAATATCATGGAAAAAGACATTAACTTAACTGATATCAAAGTTACACAAGAAAATCCTGTATCACCTGAAATTCAATTGGATGACAAAATTAGTATTAAATTAAAGTATCCTGAATTTAGTATTGTACAAGATTCTTTAAATTATGAAACTGTTAATGAAGTTACATTTAATATGGTGGCACAATCTATTGAATACATTTATGATGGTGAACAATTTTATTATGCTAGCGAAGCACAACCTGGTGAAATGTTGTCTTTTGTTGAAGGAATGAACCAAGCACAGTTTGGTAAAATAGAAGAATTTTTTAATAATTTACCAAAGTTAAAAGAAGTATTAGAGATGGATTGTAGTAAATGTGGGTATCATCATACTATTGAAGCCGAAGGACTTGAAAGTTTTTTCGGTTAATTTTTCGTCATGACAATCTGAGCAATTATTACAAAACAAACTTTTCATTGATGCAACACCATAAGTATAGTTTGTTTGAACTTGAGAGTATGTTACCTTGGGAGAGGGATATTTACGTCTCCATGCTGATACAATACATTGAAGAAGAAAATCAAAAGATTAAAGAACGACAAAGAAAATAGTAAATGTTAGGCGCTCTCGCAAAAATTGCTAAAAAAACTGCTGATGTAGGTAAAGAAGTCGTTAAAGCTTTACTTGGCGGACAAAAAGTACCTAAAGGTCATCAAGCAACCGAGCCTATTGATTATGCCGCCATTGATTCTTCTACAAAAGTTCTTGGTTTAATCTATATGACTATGCAACGAGCTCGTGAAGAAGAACTGAGCCATAGAGCTGATTTGGAAAAAGAACATAAAGATAATATAAAAGGCGAGAATGACAGAAATGATGAACTCGTTAAAGCACTAACTGTTCGTAGAAAACCAAAGAAAAAAAAGAAGCCTACTAAAGAAGCACCAAAAGAAAAACTTACACCACCTAAAGAAGTTACTAAACAGGCAAAGCCTACCGCAGAGAAACCTGCACCTAAAGAAGTTAAACCTAAAGCCGAAGCAGTAAAACCAAAAGAAGTACCACCTAAGGCAGAACCTACTGCACCAAAAGCTCCTGCTGGTAAACCGCCTACTGCAGCCAAAGTTACTCCTGCTATTCCTGTTGCCGTTGCTGGTGCTGCAGGTTTATTGGCATCATCATTAGCTGAAGCCGGTGTTACTGAAAAAGGTCAGGCGAACATTCTAGCACAAGTAAAAGCAGAATCTAATTTTACACCTAAAAGTGAAAATTTAAATTACAAGAGTGCAAAACGTATTTTTGAGGTGTTTAAACCTCCTAGAATACCTTCTGAACAGTTTGCTCAACAATTTGTTGGTAATCCAGAAGCCTTGGCTAATCATGTTTATGCTACTACTGATGGCAATTCAGAACCAGGAGATGGTTGGAAATACCGAGGCCGAGGTTACTTACAACACACAGGTAAAAATCAATACAAAGCCATTGCAAAATATACAGGCGTTGATGTTGTTAGTAATCCAGATTTATTAAATGATCCTAAAGTAGCTGCTAAAGCGGTTGCCTGGTTCTTTTTGAATTATAAAAAGAAAAAACCAGAACAATTAGAAAACATGGTAGAAGTTAACAAAGCAGTTGGTTTTGCTGGCGGCCAAGAAGAATCGGCAAAAAGAGCAGAGTATGCCAAACAATTTTCAGAAAATTTACCAAAAGCCGTGCAGTCTGATAATATAAGCACAGGTAATCAAATAGACCAATCGTCTAAACAAAATAAAGATATGAAAGATGCGGCAGCCAATGCCAAAAAACAACAAATAGTAAATAATGTTGGTATCAATCAAACTAATACACAAACATCAGCCACATCAAATGATGCAGACTATGATGATAGAAATCCACAGATGAAGAAAAAAGGTTAATTAAATGGCCAAACCTAGTGTAGGAGAAAAAACAGTCAATACAGTTTTAGAACTGACGGGTAAGTTTACTCTCGGTTTTATTAAAGCTGTTACCAAAGGCGGATCAGCATCTAAAGAAAAAATAAATTTTGATGGTAAAGCCAAAGTTAAAAAAGATGGTAAAGATACCGCATCTAAAATTAAACCTTTAAAACAAGGTAATGAACTGATTGACATGCTCATGAAGATTTATACTTTCATGAACAAAAATTTTGAAGAAGATAAGTTACATCGTGAAAAAATAGAAAACTTCAAAGAAGAAGCCAAGATAGAAGCAGAAAAAAGACATAAAGCTTTAATGCTCGCTATTGAAAATTTAATGAAAGACCAAAAAGGCCTTAAAGATGATACTGCCGAAAAAGTAGAAGATGATACTGGTATGGGTATTGGTGGAATAATCAATTCAATCTTAGGTGCTTTTGGTGGTTTAGAAATGTTGGGTACCATTGGAGCTTTTTTAATTAATCCTATAACAATTACATTATTAGGTGGATTGATTGCTGCAGGTGGTGTCACTGCTTGGATAGCAAGTTTAATAAAAGCCGATCCTCAAGCCGCATTAAGAGGAGAAGGACCTGCCGGTGCTGCTGTTGTTGGACCTGGCGGTGCTCAATACAAATCATCCGATGAGGAACAGGCAGATAAAGCACAACAAGCAAAGGCCGAACAAGTAGATAAAAAAGGATTGAAAAAAGCCTCTCTAGAAGAACTTGAAGCTAAACTTCAACAAGAGATGGATTATGGACACGCTAAGAGTCCTTTGGTTGCAGAACTTAAAAAAGAAATTGAATCGAGAAAATCCGAACAATCTGCCCCGGCATCAGCACCAGCTGCAGCAACTCCGGCGGCCGCACCTACGGCAACACCAGCACAATCTGCAGGAGCCGAACCACAAACTTCTACACCACCTTCATCAAAATTAAATGCTGTACAAGCAGAAAATAATAATGCAAAAATAGATGAGGCAACAGCACCTTCAGTTTCAACAATCAATAATACAACTGCAAGTGCAAACAAAAATACAACAAACAATCCAGGTAGAGCTAAGATACCACCAGTAAGAAATTTGGAAGAATCATTCCAAAAAATGATTGTATACTCTACAAGATTAGTTTGACCAATAAAAAACCCACCTTAAGGTGGGTTCTAAACCAAGGGGTTATAGGTTTAATCTTCTTCTGCTAGTTTAGCAAAATAACTCAGGTCATCATCTTCTGATAAGTCTGGTTCAACGAAAGGTGAATCTTCTGCAACTGGTTTAGGTGCAGACTTAGCCTGTTCTTTGATTGTCTCAACAGTAGTCTTAGGTGTTGGTGTTTCACCATTTAAACCTAGAACTTTATCAAGACGTTTCTTCAACTCATCGTAAGACTTGAACTCTTTATCAGAAATCAAATCAGATAGAGAGAACTCAGATTTCCAAATCTTCTCTAACTCATCATCATCACTTAACAATGGTGCTGGTGAATCAAATTCAGATTTATCGTAATTCTGATAACCTTCTACTTTACGAATCTTCAACTTAAAGTTAGCACCTTTCCACATATCAAATGGATTGATTGCTTGTTCATCTTCAAACTGTGGATTCATTGCTTCAGAGATTTTATCAAAAATCTTTTTACCAAAACGGAACAACTTCACTTTACCTTCATTCTCAGGATGTTTTGGATCGGAAATGATATAGACGTTAGCAATATAATTCAACTTACGTTTTTGTTTACGAACTACATCTTTGTTAGCTTCAATGCCAGAATTCCATAATGTAGAATTGTGTTCACAAACTGGACATTGTTGATTCTTAGTGGTCAAACAATTATCGATAAGCCATCCGCCCGCACCTTGAAATCCATGTGAGAAAACTTTTACCCAAGGTAACGCATCGTCACCATCTTTTTCGGATGCGGGTAAGAATCGAATTACTGCCATGCCATTGCCGGCTTTATCAACTTCAGGACGCCAGAAGTTGTCGGATTTTTCATTACCTTCAGAAGATGTGTTGAGTGCCTCAATGGCTTTTGATAGTTTGTCCAGATTGCCGGACTGTCTTTTTAGATTTGCAAAACTCATTTTATTGCCTTTCGTATAACGGAGTATATTTAAATGTATAACGGATTATCCACAAACTTCTCATAATCATTTACTTGTAGTATTATATAACAACTTCTCAAATAAATCAAGCGTATTTCCAAATATAGCCACAATAATTTTCTTTTATACCTCTACAACAAAGAGAAATTTGATTGTAACATTTTAGGTTTACACTTCTTGCTGCTGAACGGATACCATCATATGTGTTTATTAGGTTACCATTCAAATCATATTGATTTACTTTTTTACCTTTTAATTTGGTGAGTATTTCAATATTCTTTTTTCTATTTAATTCTATTGTTTCGGGTTTATGTTTTTTACCATAAAATTGATTTAAATTACCAATTTTGGTTGATTGCATATATGATATATGTTTTTTTGTTTCTTCATCATGTTTGCAACCATAAAATGGGTTACCTTCATCCCTAGGGGATTGTATAAATTCTTTTTGTTCAAACTTATATGTTTTACAGAACTCTTTAAGATTATCTAAAATATCATCCATATTGGTATTTATCCATTGTCAAACGTACATAGACAATATTGCCAATGTGGAAGGCCAATCTTTGTGAAGTATACCAATACCTCCCTTGGCTCTCCATTGGTCAATAACACTTTCAGTATCATCGATAATAATCTTATCAGGTGCTGCATATTCTTGCTTCAATCTTTTACCTGGAACAAAATTTGGAGTAAATGTGATGCCGTGTGTTTGTAACCACACCAATTTCTGTTTAGAAACTTCATCATATCTTGTTTCATTTGATGTTGAAGATAAAATCTGTGTTGGTGCCGAGGCCTTACGGAGAAAATCAACACCATCCATAGTACCTGGCATTAAATCTAATGTTGCAAACTGACCAGTAGAAATAAACTCATCAAAGAATTTATCAAACTGTTTATTCTTTTCTGCTTCTCTTGGTACCATGTGATATAGTTCTTGATATCTCTTATTGAAGTCAGCAATAACTCCATCCATGTCCAAGTAAATACAACTAATTTGTGGTTTACGCATGTTCTTTAATCTTTTCTTTCAATATTTCTTTAAACTTATCCTTATCATAATGTATAAATGGTGCATACTTCACGCACTTCATTTTAAAACTAGGCCATATAAGGTCATCATATATTTCTTTTGACCACATAGGAAAGAAATTCAATATATCATTCATTATGACCAGAGTTTCTAATGCGATGTCACCATAAGTGGTGTGCATCATCAATTTTGGAAACTCATTCTTTTTAACCACAAGTAAATCATTTGGGTTATCAACTCTATCTAACAAGGACATTATATCATTTTCAAAAGTATAAGTCAAGCTTTGTTGCCGTTTTTGCCATTGTAGGTAATTATCTTCACCTTCAGGACCATTCATATCACCTACCCACTTATCACCTTGTAGGAAGTTTGCCACATAAAAATCTTTCAGTTCTTCCAAACCATATTTACGAGACAACTTATAGAATTGGTACTTATCTTTGCGTACCATAAACGATTGCTTTGATACATTCGTCTTACCATGATATTTAAAGTAATCGTAAGATTCGGATGTAAAATGTAATTTTAAAGCATTATATAAAGCAAAGGCCGCAAAGCCTGTGTTTTCACTCATATCGGCAGTTTAGATGTTTTCTTAATTAAATTTAAGTTTTGTGCTTCTTCTTTAATCTTGGCTTTTAATGCAGAACTAATTAGAGAGGCAGCAACTTCAATTTCTAATTCGGTTTCTTTACAATGATGCACGATGGCATCCATCAGACCTAAATTTTCTTTTGCTGCCAACTCCTCAATCATCATACTAAATTGTTTAATCTCGTCTCTTGTAGGCATTTTAAATATTCTTCGGTTTATAAAATATATGGTGCCCAATCTGTGTAACTTTTTGTAAGTTCCAACCTGGATTCACCTGTGTGTTATGATAGTATAACGCATTTGTTCTTGCAATTGTATCATGAACATCTGGTTCTGTCAAGGCTTTTCGTGCAACGATTTCTGATTCTTGATAGGAAT
>Ga0208379_1000274_pt1 | contig 24363 bp, 32 predicted proteins | sample CryBogCBE02Aug07_FD_184559 | JGI IMG/M metagenome (GOLD analysis project Ga0208379, IMG submission 184559) | Freshwater microbial communities from Crystal Bog, Wisconsin, USA - CBE02Aug07 (SPAdes) | ecosystem: Environmental > Aquatic > Freshwater > Lake | place: Crystal Bog, Wisconsin, USA... | reverse complement strand
TTTGGCATTGCATGATAACCGTTTGGAGTTGAAGATGGATATGCAGAAGGTGTTGGGATGTTTTAGTGCAAAAGAGAAGCATCAGCTTGTTGATGAATGGAAACGAAAGTATAGTAAGCGTAAGGTAGAGGAGTTAATACGCTTTGCCAAGAACAAGAAGGTATGTTATGCCATCGCACATTGGGATGTTGAACACTTTAAACGTACAAGAAAATGAACTTTAATTTAAATAACTTCTATCGGTTCTGTGACCAGCTCTCTGTTGAGACAAAGGAAGATGGCTTAAAGAAACTAACAAAGCGGTTAGGGACTCAGACGTACGTCATGGATGAGATTGCTAAAGGTCTGGCGGATGATGTTCACTTCTTTGTTATCCTTAAAGGTAGACAACAAGGTATTACTACCATTTCTCTAGCCTTAGATTTATATTGGCACTTCATTCATCCGGGCTTACAAGGTACTTTAGTGACCGATACGGAAGAGAATAAAGATATGTTCCGTGGTACTTTGACAAACTATATGGAAGGATTACCACAAGCGTATCGGATTCCAATGGTAGCCCATAACAGAAATGGATTATCTCTCAAGAACAGGAGTCGTCTCTTTTATCAGGTGGCAGGACTTAGAGCAAAGGGTTCCCTCGGCAGAGGGAAGGGTATCACTTATCTGCATGGTACTGAGACATCCTCATGGGGAGATGAAGAAGGATTAGCGTCTTTGTTGGCTTCTTTAGCGGAGAACAATCCAAAGCGTCTATTTGTCTTTGAATCGACTGCTAGAGGCTTCAATATGTTCCATGATATGTATGTCACTGCCAAACGTGCGAGAACGCAGAGAGCTATCTTTTGTGGCTGGTGGAGGAATGAGTTTTACTCTGCAGACCCAACAAGTAATGTATATAAGACGTATTGGGATGGAAAGTTAACCGTTGAAGAAAAAGAGTGGACCAGAGACATTAAGAAACTTTACAACGTAGAAATCAATTCCCGTCAGATGGCTTGGTGGAGATGGAAACTCTACGAAGGAATTAAAGATGATGCCCTCATGTATCAGGAGTTTCCTCCAACAGAGGACTACGCTTTCATTATGACCGGTAGTAGTTTCTTTAGTAATGCAAGATGTACCGATGCAATCAAGATGGCAAAGAAGATTCATCCTCAACACTTTCGATATTCTTTCGGTGCTAACTTTCAAGACACACAAGTCATTAAATCTACAGATAGACTTTCTACTCTTAAAGTATGGGAAGAGCCGATTGATACAGCTTTCTATGTGATTGGTGCAGACCCAGCCTACGGTAGCTCAGACTGGGCGGATAGATTCTGTATTCAAGTCTTTAGATGCTATGCAGATGGTATGGACCAAGTAGCGGAGTTTGCAACATCAGAACTCAACACGTATCAATTCGCTTGGGTGATTGCCCACCTAGCAGGAGCCTACAAGAACAGTACACTTAACCTTGAAATCAATGGTCCGGGTCAAGCAGTTATCAATGAGATGCGTAATCTCAAACGTCAAGCGGCAGCGATGAAAACAGCGATGGGTAAAGATTTGATGGATGTGTATGCGTCTATGTCCAACTATATCTGGAGACGTAATGACACCCTTGGTGGACCAAGTAACAGTATTGGTTGGTTAACTACCAGTGCAACAAAAGAGAGGATGCTCACCTACTTTAAAGACTTCTTTGAAAGAAACATGATGCAAACTCTTAGTCTGGATTTAATTGAAGAGATGAAAACCATTGTTCGGGATGGGGGTAGTATTGAGGCAAGTGGACGTAACAAAGATGACAGAGTCATAGCGGCAGCGTTGGCAACAGCGGCATTTGCTGAACAAGTACAACCACGACTCATTCAACAAGGGATTACACGGTCTATCTCTCAGAAACAAGAAGAGTACACACCAGAACAAATTGCAGTAGGTCGTAATGTCTCAGACTATCTCAAGCGTATCGGAGTGTATTCGTAATGGATGCCATCATTCCACAAAGACAATTACTGATTGAAATAAAACGGTTTGTGAAAGACAAAGCAAGAGGTATTTCAGTGGAAAACTTTTCTGACATAGCCGGCATGAGTGCTAAACATTTTAGAGATGTGTTTATTGAAGAACTCCATCCAATGACCTATAACGTACAGGTAAGGGTATCAAGAGCCTACCGTGCCTACCAAAAGGGTGAGATTGTTGTTATGCAAAACAGAGACAATACACGGTTTGCTCAATACCGCAAAGAAGCCAAGCCGCACTATGTCCGTAGCACCGGTTTACAGGTTGTAGATGGTCAGATTAAAATTAAAATAGGTATTCGTAACGCAGCAGACTATTCGCAAGAGAATTTAGATGAACAGCTAGGGGGAAACAATGGCTAAGGTATTACACGACTACAAATGTAGTGAACATGGTTACTTTGAGGGGTATAAACCCATCTGTCCCATGAAACAGTGTCAAGGTGAAGTCCTTGTTGTTTTTTTACAAGCACCGGGTTTGGTGAGTGATAAGACAAAAAAGAACGATAAAACCTTGAAACAATTGGCAATTGACTTTAAGATGTCAGATATTAAGTCAACCCGTGAAGGTGAACATCAAGCCGGCTATTTGGCGAAGTATGGTCCAAAAGAAGATAAAGTCGAGCGAATGCCCGATGTTCCACGTGAAGCAAGACCGGGTGACAGTGCAGTATGGGGTGGGGGATTCCAAAACCTCAATATGGCGAGTATATTATCAGGAAGAGCTGTACAATCTGTAAAAGGAGAGGCGGTTGGTTTAACTCCATCACAAGCCGGTATTAATAAAGGACCTGTGATAGACCCTAAAGCAACCATGCGAGACCATGAAAATTTGAAGATTAAAACATGATAATTCCACCAAACCCAGATGACCGGGAGTTTTTCTACAAAGACCTGATACGCAAGTGTCAAGTCTCAAGTGATGAACGTAGAACCGACTACTCAAACTTGCGCTCCTATTATTTGTTTGGTAACTCAGAGGAAGAATCTCCTGCCGTCTTTAACAAGATTCATCCACACATTGACCAGCTTACCTCTTTCCTCTACTCATCTGAAACGACACGGTTTAGTATTAATCTTGGTGCCTCTGTTGATGACCGAGAACAATTTAAAGTACCAAAGCTCACACAAGCATTAAATGATGAGTGGTTAAATTCCAACGCTGACCAAGTCTTTTCTACCGCCCTCACATGGGCATTGGTCTACAACACTACCTTTATTAAGCTCATCTACAACAAAGGGATTCAACCCTTTATGATTGAGCCAAGCAGTATCGGGGTTTTGCGAGAAGATGTCCCGTACACTTCTAGACAAGAAGCATTGGTCCATACCTACTACATCACTAAGTCAGAGTTGTATGCAAGACTCTACGACCATCCAAAAAGAGAACAGATAGTCAACAGAGTCAACGCATCCTATGCACAACAAATTCACAATGAAGTACCGGATGGACTCAGCGTTATTCTTTCTCAATCTCAAGTCAACATGGTTGGTAACGTCAACATGAACCTTGGTCAGTACAACAAGTACAAGGCTAAAGTTGCTGAAGATACTATTGAGATGAAAGAGTTGTGGCTCTGGAATGATGAAACCTGTGATTATCAAGTCGTCACTTGTGCCAATCCAGATGTCATTATTTATGATAGACCCGGTGAAAAAGTATTCCTCAAGGGTGAGTTACCTTTTGTACAAATATGTCCTAATCCTCAGTATGATTATTACTGGGGACAGAGTGAAGTACAACGCATGATATTGTTGCAAGAAGCACGTAACAAACGCTTTAGTGAGATAACACAACTCCTTGCCAAACAAGTGAATCCTCCAATGATGATTAGTGGTTTTTCCGGCATCATGGATGAAAAGAACTTTGCGCTTAACCGTGCCGGTTCTTTCTTATCAAGTGATATGCCTAACGCTAAAGTCGATAAATTAGCACCACAAATGCCGGCAGACTTGTTTAGTGAGTTAGATAGAATTGATGCAATGTTTGAAGAAGTATCTGGAATCACAAACGTCTTAGCAGGTAAGGGCGAGTCCGGTGTACGTAGTACAGGTCATGCCTCACAACTTGCAAGACTTGGTAGCTCAAGAGCAAAAAAACGTGCTTTAATTGTTGAAGATAGTTTGGAAAAAGTAGCTACTTTATATTTAAAGCTCATGGCGGTGTACGACAACACACACTTCAAGACAGAAAATGATAAGCAGAATATGCCGTTTATTGCCGAACAATTTACAAGAGATTATGCAGTCAAAGTCGATGCACATAGTAACTCTCCTATCTTTATGGAGGATATGCGTAACTTGGCATTTAGTTTATTTAAAGCACAAGCAATTGATAAAGAATCTTTGCTTGACTTACTAGAGCCACCAATGAAACAATTACTCAAAGAACGCTTGAAAACTTTGGAAGAAAAACAACAGAGCGCTAAAGAAAGTAAGCAACCTGCTCCTAAAGAAAAAAGTAAACCGGAATTGAAGGTAATGTAAATGGCAACTAAAGGAAACGTACAACCAAGAGCAGACCAACCGAGAGTATCGGCAGGTAGTCTTGATAAAAATATGGGTCCGAATTTACAATACAAAAATACAAGTATTAGAACATCTGGACGTCCGATGGGTGGGCGCCCTGCAAGAGAATATGGTCGGGGGTAGTACAAGTTTCCCGTGAGAAGGAAAGGGCTGTGGCTTCCTTGCCCTAAATAGGTCGCTGCCTCTTAAAGGAGATGAAGATGCGTAAAGCTCGTAAAGGTCGTAAGTCACGTAAGTAATTCCTCTGGAATTGCTGGTGCTTATCAGTAAACCTCCCATGGGGGAGGGAATAGAAATATATCCCCCACTTGACAAACTGATAGAAAGGTTTAATCTTTCTTGTAACTTGATAGGAATTAATTATGGCTGCATCCCAAGACAAATTGATGGAGTTAATGAGCAGAGGTAAAAAACCTGCGACTCCTGCACCTATTCCAAGTCCGATGCCGACTGACAATATGTCGGATACAGGCACACCACCAATGGCTGCACCCATGTCTACACCTGAACCAAAGATGGGTTCTAAAGAAGGTGCAATGATTAATTTGTCAATGGCGATGGACTTAATTGAACAATCGTTACCTAGCCTTGGGTCCGAATCCGAGGAAGGTCAAAAAGCATTAGCTGCTATACGTGCGCTTACCGGTGTAATTGGTCAACGTAAAGGCAAAACAAACGAATTGCAACAATCTGAAATATTACAGATGTTACAATCCCTACCAAAAGGTGTAGGACCTGATGCGATGGGTACTCCGCCAATGGCAGGTCCAGCCGGAGGCGGTATGCCTCCACCACCAGTTCCAACTGCTCCTCCTCCGGGTGGTGCAGGTCCACAACCAATGTAAAGGATAGAATCATGGATTTATTTAAACCAAAAGGAGCCGGTCAACCACGTAGACCGCTTGACGACAACCAAAAGAATGGTCAAATCATCAATACACCACGGTATTCCCGGTTTGGTGGATTAGATTCTGCTAAGAAAACAGCAGAAAACAATCAGATGAAGATTGTTCCTCCCGGTGACGGCAAAAAAGTTATATAGTGAAAGACCAAGAACGCATCTTAAAACATTCTAATCAAGCAACTGAAAATGGTTGCTGGATATGGAATGGTGCTGTTTCTAAAGTTGGCTATGGTCTTTGTGGTTCAGAAGAATACAAAACAAAGTCAGCACATAGAACATCTTATGAAGCGTTTGTAGGTAAAATTCCAGAAGGTAAAGTTATTGCTCATATTTGTGATAATAAATTATGTGTTAATCCAGCCCATTTATGGGTTGCAACACACAAAGAAAATTCACAAGATATGGTTAATAAAGAACGTTCTGCAAGAGGTGAAAAGTGTGGGAAATCTAAATTAAACGAAGAGCAGATTAAGTTTATTCGTAATTCTGATTTATCGCATCGTAAATTAGGTGCAATGTTTAATGTGAGTCATGCAAATATTGGCTATATTAAACGTAATGCAACTTGGAATATTTAATTAAAGTAGGGGGTACGTATGTCATTAGAAAATTTAAGTTTTGAAGAACGGGATTCATTGGCTGAGTTGTCCAAGAAATTGGCTGACAATCCAAAAACCCGTAAAGCGTTTTTACGTTTAACTAAAGAAGTCAATCCAGATATTAATATTCCTGAGATTGAAATTGAAGAGTCTACAAATTCTGCCATCTATAAGATGCAAAAAGAAAATGATGAGATTCGCAATAAACTCAGAGAAAGAGATGCTCTGGATGATTTAGAAAAACGTAGAACTAATTTAATGCGAAAAGGATTAGCAAAATCAGACGATGATGTTGCAGCAATTGAAAAAGTAATGCTTGAAGAAGGTATTACCAATCACGAAGCAGCAGCACGTCACTGGGCATGGATGCAACAAGCAGCAGCACCGACTCCATCTCAGTTTCATTCGAATGTTGCTAAAAACCAAGGTTGGGATTTGAGTCGTTTTTCTAAAAACCCAGTTGGTACGGCAAGAGATGTTGCACACGAAGCATTAGCAGAACTCAGGAAAAATAAACCGATTGGGTTCTGATGTAGTACACGGGGGTGGTAGCTGCGATAACATCAAGGCATTTTGTTGAATTTTTATAGGAGAGCATTATGGCTATAGGTGGCGGTATTTTACCTGCAGCTGGTACCTCGCAATATACGGAATTAACTTACGTTACAAGACGTGCTTTTATTCCTAAATTGGTTGTCCAGCTTTATAACAGCACTCCCCTGATGGCAGCTTTGATTGCAAATAGTCAACAAGCCACCGGTGGTGTGTCCCAAGTAACCGTACCCGTTCAGGGTTCACAGTTTGTAAATGCACAGTGGTCTGACTATTCTGGTTCTTTTAACCAGCCGTCAGTACAACAAGGTGCTTACAATGCTGAATTTAATTTGAAATTAATGATTGCACCTGTACCGTTTCTCGGTATGGAAGGTGCTGTACAGCAAGACCATGCAATTATCCCTCTCATTGAAGCTCGTATGAATGATGCGACTAACGTGATGATGGATGCAATGGCAACTGCCTTGTACAACAACACAACCAATACACAACAATTTATTGGTTTACCTGCTGCGGTAGATGATGGTACTGGTACAGCGACTTACGGTAACATCAACCGTAATACCTATACATGGTGGAAGTCTAAGCAATACGCTGCTGGTAACGTCAACCCAACACGGCAAAACGTACTCCAGTATATTTCTGGCACAGTCAAAAACGGTGCAGAAGTACCGACATTTGGTGTATGCGGATTTGGTACATGGACACTCTTAGCACAAGATTACGTAGGTCAAGAACAGTACGTCATTACTCCGGGTAACGGATTTGATAGCGACTCGAATGGTCCTCAAGCTGCTTTCAGAGCGTTAATGGTTGCTGGTGTTCCAATTTATCCAGACCCATACTGCCCAGAAGGTACAATGTACTTTTTGAACTCAAACTACCTCAGTCTATATATCCATGACCAAGGTTCTTTTGTGTTCACAGGATTTGAGTCTACTCTTCCTAACTGGCAGATTGGTTATGTAGGTGCGGTTTTAATGATTGCCGAATTGGTAAGCACTAAACCTAAGTCTATGACCAAGGTGACTGGCTATAACTCACTCAACATTTAAGGAGATTAACCATGTCATTAAGTTTACAGAAAATCATATTAGCTGGTGCCGGTAGTAATACCCCCGGTGCTTATTTTCAAACAACAACAGTAGCGGTTGGTGGCACAACAACAGCATTAGTACCTGCTGGATTGTATGTTTTAATTCCGTCAACAAATATCAACGTACAAGCAACACCTGATAATGGTTCTACATGGACTACATTCATTGCTGCTGGTGTAGGTGGTACATTGTTCTCTGACGGTGTAAACATTCGGTTTAACAACAGTTCTACTGCTGCAAACGTCACATTGTTAACTGTTAACGGTGGTCAAGCTGCTTCTGGCACTTACAACCAATAAGGAGCAATAAATGGCTAATCCAGATTCAGTCTCACAGTATTACCTAGATAGTTTCGGGAATGGTCGTATTGGTGTTGTTACTGCTACTCAATTAAACACGGCTGGTAACGCGGTAGTTACCATTCCGTTATTAAATGGTGGTATGACTAAAGGTGCATCAGCAGCAGGTTCAGGTGGAGTGATTGTTCGTAGAATTACGCTTAATAATCCATCTGGTTCTTTGTCTACTGCAAACGTATCTATTACAACAAGTAATGACGGTAATATTTCTAATGCGGTTGTAGCAAATACAACGGTTAGTATTACTGCAAACGGGTTGTATCAAGATTTAACAATTGCATCACCTTATAGTGCCAATACGGTTGTAAGTGGATTTAATACAAATGCTTTATATGTCAACGTCAATACTGCGTCTGGTAACAACAACACAGTAACGATTGCCGTATATGGCGATGTTGTCAGTTTCTAATGACTACATACTTTGTAACAAACAATTCGGATACCGTTCTAACAGATAGTTGGGACGGTACACCGTTTGTGTTTGAGCCGGGTAAAACCCTTGAGGTGCCGGAAGAAATAGTAGTTCATGTATTTGGTTATCATGCAACAGACAAGTCACAATACCTTGCAAGGTTTGGTTGGGCTAAGACGTTAAATGATATACCGGACGGATTAAAAAAATTGGAGAAGTTTGTGATTAGCAATACTCCTCCAGTAGTAAAGAACCATTCGATACCCCCGGTGGTGGAAAGAGTACCTTTACCTGCCTCAAAACAGGTAAGGGGAAAAGTCCTTAGCCCTGCTTAACATGGATAAAATATGGCACAACCTACTTTGCAGAGTTACGTTACAGAATGTCAAAGGCTTTTGCATGATGCCAATGCTGTATTTTATAGCGTCCAAGAATTAACGGATTACATCAATTCTGCAAGAGAACGGGTTGCAAGAGACACGGGTTGTACACGAACATTACAGATTACACAGACACCGTCAAATCCGACAGGGTTAACGTCTGCTAACGCACCAATTGCATGGGTAGGTGGTGCTACAGCAACAACAGGTAGCTTGGTGTTTTACAACATCTATACATATACAGTTGTTACCGGTGGTACGTTTGCATCAACCCCTCCTCCGTATCCGGGTAATACAGGGTATGCACAAAACACGTATCCACCATCTACACCATTTACTAACGGTACAGTTACTTTACAATATGCTGGTCCAGTAGAAATCATCCCGTATGCTTCACTGCCGCAAGGTATTAATACGCTGGATATTGTTAACGTCAATATTTATTGGGGTAATACACGGTATCCTTTACTGTATAAACCTTGGACACAATTTAATGCAGAGTTAAGGTACTGGCAAAACTATGTTGGTCAACCTGTATGCTTTAGCGTTTATGGACAACAACAGATTTATTTGTCACCTATTCCAGACCAGATTTATACACTTGAAATGGATACGGTCATATTGCCAATTGCATTAGTTAATTTATCAGATGTAGACAATCAACTAAATGACCCATATACAAGTCCGGTTGCGTATTACGCTTGTTATAAAGCAAAGTTTAAAGAACAAAGTTACGGTGAGTCGGAAATATTTAAACAACAATATAACCAACAAATACAGGCTGCATTAAGCTCTACATTTACTAGACGGATGCCAAACCCTTACCAGCCGGTGTTGTAACATGGCACAAAGTCCTGAACAAAAAAAATCGTATCAGGTCATTAAACAGTTTACAACTGTTAATACTAAAGCGAACCGAACAGCCATACAAGAAACAGAATTTTCATGGCTAGAAAATGCCATGCCTATTGGTTACTCCAATCTTAAAATTACTGGTCAACGCTCGGCAGTTACAGATAATTCAAGTAATGCAGTCGTCTTTTCTGCTAACGTCACCTATTTATCATCCGTTAATATTGGTTTAAATGATTACATTGTTGCATTTAAAGACGATGGCTCGGCTCAAGGATTTAATTTACAAAGCAAACAATTAGTCACAATTGGTAATGCAGGTAAATTTTCTAATGCTGGAATTGCAGTTAGTCAGTGGAAAAACCAAGATATGCTCATCATAGACCCTAATAAGGGATACTATGTATGGGATGGGAACAACACTATTTTTGTAGGCAGTGTTGGACAAATAGCTTTAATTAGCGGTGGTTCAGCATATACTGCAGCACCGTCTGTGGTGATTTCTGCTCCTAATGACGCTAACGGTATACAAGCTACTGCGGTAGCAACCATATCTAATAATGCCGTCACATCGGTCACATTGACAGAAGCTGGTTCAGGATATACCCAAGCACCAACGATTACTTTTGCAGGTGGTGGCGGTACTAATGCGAGTGCTGTAGCGAGTATTGTGACCTTTGCTACCGGCACTGTGTCAATTGCAGTCACCAATCCGGGTGATAGTTATACTGGTACACCAACTGTAAACATCTCCGGTGGTGGTGGAACGGGTGCTAGTGCTACGGCAGTCGTACATGGTAACGCAATTTCTACCATTGTGATGACTAATCCGGGTAGTGGTTACACCAATTCTGCAAATTTAGTGGTATCTCTTAGTGGGGGTAGTGGAGCAAATGCCACTATTGCAGCTACCATTAACAACACTCCTAACGTGGATGTTGCTTCTTTTAGTGGTCGTGTTTGGATTGCAGCAGGAAGGCAAGTGTATTATTCTGCTGCTGGAACCTACAACGACTTTACCAGTGTGTCTGCAGGAAATATTATATTAACTGATTCCACATTACACGGTAATTTGTTCAAATTATTAGCGGCAAACAACTTTTTGTATTTATTTGGTGATGATTCAATTAACGTATTTTCTGACGTAAGGGTTCAGACAAACGGCACGACATTATTTACAAATACTAACGTATCCGCTTCTGTCGGTTCTAAACGTGCAGATGCCATATTTCCGTATTTTAGGTCCGTATTATTTATGAATGATTACGGGGTCTACGCTTTGGTAGGTTCTACAACAAGTAAAATATCAGACCCGTTAGACGGTATTTTTCCAAACATTGACTTTACATACCCTGTATATGCCGGTCAGGTATTAGTAAACAATATTCTGTGTGCTGCATTTAATTTCAGATATTTTGATGCAGTGTTTACTAATTCATACCGTTACATTCAAGCAGTATTTTTTGAGAAAAAATGGTTCTTTACAAGCCAAGGTAACAATTTACAGTATATTACTTCTGCACCGGTAGGTGGAAAAGTTAATTTATACGGTACAGAAAACAGCGCACTTTATCAGTTATACGCTGATAAAACCAGCAGCGTTTCAAGTATTATTCAAACTGCATTGATGCCGATGAATGACCCTATTCGTGACAAACAAGCACTTAAATTTGGGGTTGAAGTTACTACAGCAAATAGTACAATATTTAATGTAACGGTAGATAGTCAACAAGGCTCTAGTCCACCGTACACATTACAGAATAATGTGCTTTGGTATAACAATGTAGGAACAGATTTAAATTGGATAAATAACAGTAGTCAGGTAATATATTGGTTATTTACTAGCGGTTATTATTTATACAAATCAGATGCACAGCAATGGGGTAAATACTTAGGGTTAACACTGACATCTAACTCTGCTGCATTTGTTGTGAATACCTTTGAATTTGAACATGAATTAAGAGCGAGGTTCTAACATGACAGTCCCATATATATTTGCTACGGCAACATCATCTATACCGTTGAGTCAGCTAGACTCAAATTTTGCTACTGCAATTACACTTGGTAATACAGCAGTTTATTTAGGAAATACAACTACAAGTATTGGTAACTTAACATTAACTAACACAACTATATCTAGTGTAGCAGTTACTTTTCCTAACAGTTATTTGAGCAATAGCTCAATAACTATTGGTACTACAAGTGTTAGTCTTGGTGGTACAACAACTTCAATTGCTGGACTTACTTTAACAAGTCCTACTATTACTGGTGGTACTAGTACAGCAACACAGAATTTAGCAAACGTCACAGGTACACTTGCTGTTGGTAACGGCGGCACAGGATTAACAACATTAACATCAGGATATATTCCTTATGGCAACGGAACAAGTGCATTTAGTTCTAGCTCTAACCTTTATTTTGATGGAACAAATTTAGGTATTGGTACTACTAGTCCTGCTTTTAAATTGGATGTAAATGGTCAAGCAAAACTTGGCGGTGCAACTGGATTAACTTTTGGAATAGGAACGGCTTTCGTTGTTGGTCAAGCCGAAATGTACACCGCATCTACAACTCCAATAGGTTTAGGTACAACAGGTTCTGCATCTTTTCAGTTTTATACAGCAAGCACAGAACGGATGCGTATTGACTCTAGTGGTAATTTGTTGGTTGGTACTACAAGTCTAGCCTATTCAAATACCAATAATGTTATGTTCGCTCCGTCAGCAGGTCGTGGATATTTTCAACATATAAGTGGAACTGTAAATGGAAGTTCATATACAGAATTTGTTTATAATGCTGGCGTTATTGGTTCTATTACTCAATCAGGTACTACTGCGGTTCTTTATAACGTCACATCAGACCAGCGATTGAAAACCAATATTGTTGATGCACCATCAGGAAACATAGACCAAATTAAGGTGCGTTCTTTTGATTGGAGGGCAGATGGCTCGCATCAAACATACGGTATGGTCGCACAAGAACTTTTAGAAGTAGCACCATACGCTGTACATCAACCAACAAATCCTGATGAAATGATGGCTGTTGATTACAGTAAATTAGTACCTATGATGATTAAAGAAATTCAGGATTTAAAAGCAGAAGTAAATCAACTTAAACAGAAAGTAGGTATCTAAATGTCAGCAACAATTAACTGGACTATTGACTGGATGGACGCATCCACACAAACCATTAATGGACACTCAGAAGTCGTATTGACTGCAGGGTGGAGATGTACAGGTACAGAAGAAAATACAGCAACTCCACCTGTTACATTTACAAATAGCATATACGGCACTTGTACATTTCCTCAACCTGCTGAGGGGGGTTCTTTTACACCTTACGCACAATTAACACAATCACAAGTCGTTGGATGGTGCTGGGAAAACGGTGTTAATCAAGAAGCTACTGAAACCGCAATCAACAACAATTTAACATTGCAGATTAATCCACTAGTAACACAACCACCATTACCTTGGTCTAATTAATTTTTTAACGTAGTACAACTTTAGGGGAAAACCATGATTAACTTAAATCATACAATTGAAGAAGTAAACGTCTTATTACACGCATTATCACAAATGGCTTATCGTGATGTTGCTGGTCTCATTGACAAATTAAAAGGTCAAGCAGAACCACAAGTACAAGCCATTCAAGCTCAACAACAAGCACAAGTACAGGCTGATACTCCTGCACCTGAACAAACACAGGAACAACCACAATGAGCGTAAACGCACCATTTACCCCAACTGGTAACACTGTCATCATTACGGCTGCTAATCCTGCTCCAACACCTGTACAAGTTACTTCGTATAGTGGTGGTAGCAATCAATACCGTATTCTTAATGCTGGTACGGTTGTTGCCTTTTTGGGTTATGGTGGTAATGCTTCTACCGCAACAGCTGGAGCAAATACTCCGAATACGTCTTTAGGTAATTGTTTACCATTGTTGCCGGGTACGGATGAGATTATTACTTTTCAACCAAACGCATACTTTACAGCAAATGCCTCAACATCGTGTGTGTTATACCTGACTCCGGGTGACGGCTCCTAAATGCTTAAGACTGCAAGCTCCCTCATTAATCAACTGTTTTATGCAGGGACTTGGAACGCTTCAACAAATACTCCTACGCTGGTATCTGGTGTAGGAGTTAAAAATACATACTATATTGTTTCTACAGCTGGCACTACAAACCTTGATGGTATTACTGCATGGGGTGTAGGTGATTGGGCTATTTTTAATGGAACAGTATGGGAGAGGATTCTTGGTGGTTCTACAGAAACATTCACTAATATTACCGTTACTGGTCTTACTGGGTATATGTATGCAAACGGTAATAGTGCAGTTACTTCTTCTACTACTATACCGGTGGCAAACGTAACCGGTGCGGTACCGAATACCGTTTACATTTTAGCTGGTACCAATTTAACTGGTGGCGGTGCTTTAACTGGAAATGTCACCATTAACAACCCGTACAATGGTACAGTAACAAGTGTTGCAACAGGAACAGGATTATCTGGTGGACCTATTACATCCAGCGGTACTATTAGCATTACTAATACTTCAGTTGTTTCCGGCACTTATGGTAGTGCTTCTTCAGTATCTCAATTTACTGTAAATGCACAGGGTCAGTTAACTGCTGCGTCTAACGTAGCAATCTTAATTGGTAACTCAGGTTTAGTAAATAATTCTGTCACTTATAACGGTGTTGCAGTTGCTTTAGGTTCTTCAGGAACAATTACTGCTGCTAATCCTAATGCGTTAACAATAGGTACTGGTTTATCAGGAACGAGTTATACCGGTGCTTCACCGGTTACTATTGCAATATCAAATACTGCGGTAACTGCAGGTAGTTACGGTAACGCTTCCACAGTAGCCACATTTACAGTTAATGCTCAAGGACAACTGACAGCTGCTGCTAATACAACAATTTCAATTGCTAATACGCAGGTATCTGGTTTAGGTACGATGTCTACGCAGAACAGTAACAATGTCACCATTACGGGTGGTTCAATTAACGTACAGGCAGTCAATTTAGTATCAACAACTTCTTCAAGTGCTACGTTTGCCACGTCTAGTTTACCTCTTGTGCCAGCAGGGTATATTCAGGTAGACTTAAACGGAACAGTAGTTAAAGTCCCTTACTATGCGGTGTAATCATGGAAAACCAACAAATATTTGATTTTGTAATTGTTATAGCTGGATTTCTAGCTGCATTTGTTGTTAATAAGACAACAAAAGATATAAATCGCATGGAAGAAGATATGAAGAACTTTTCTCGTAGTTATATTTCAAAAGATGATTACCGGTCAGACATTGCTGAAATTAAACAAATGCTTAGTAAAATCTTTGACAAATTAGACCAAAAGGTTGATAAATGAGAAGGGTAGGGTAAATCTTTGAATATGGACAGTCTTTCTATTGTTAAATTCGGTGATAAAGAGTCACTAGGAGAGTTTTTGTTTGAAAATGGCACACAACACCTGTTATTTTGGGAAACATTGACTGATAAAGGTCAAACATACTCTAAATTCCCTATTACAGATGCCAATGTAGACAACCTAGATGACTGGTTATTGGCTCATCAAGTCGAGCATCAAGCACTTGCAGGACTGTTAAATTTGAGTAATCCGTTTAATATGTTGGACGTAAACTTTCAAGATGAGAGTGATTTTTACGATTGGTTAGGTACACATTATGATATTCATGTGCAGATTGCCGCAACTTTAGGACTTTAAAAATGACTCCCGTCCCCCAAAAAAATTCAGAAATTCAAGCGCAGCCGGAATTAGGTCAAGCAGAAAAAGAACAAGTAAAACAAAGACTTTTAAGAATTATTCAACAAGTTGGTGTAAAGCCAGAAGATATTTTACGTGGTGAGCAATATGCAAGACAAGCATTAAAAAATCCCAAAATGTATCCAATCGCATTACAGGCAGCTATTCGTGAAGGTCTTTTAGCTCCAGATACCCCAGTAACAAACAAGGTGGATTTTAAAATTATTGCTATGGCAATGACAGCAGGAAAATTAGTTAAAGAACTCCAAAATGAAGGGAAACTCTAATGGGACAAGCAGCTAAAGCTATTGAAACCGTGGTTGCTGTTGCGGTAGCAATAGTTGCTCCGGAGCTTATTCCTGAAATTGGTTCCGCCATATTAGATGCTGCCGGTGTTGCAGATGCAACTGCTGCGACTACTGCTGCAGTAGGTTCTGCTGCAATTGGTGCCGGTAGTAATGCAATAAGTGATGCAGTTGCTGGAGGTAGTCCATCGGATATATTAAAAGCTGCTGGAGTGGGAGCCGTTTCAGGTGCAGTTGGTTCTGAAATTAGTACTGCTGCAAATGCTGCTGTTCCCGATATTGGACAAACTGGTGCTTCTGTTGTTGGAGGAGCGGCTAAAGGTGCTGTTGCTCCTGCATTGTCAGGCGGTAATATTGGTGCTGGTGCAGCAGGTGGAGCATTAGGTTCTGCGTTAGGAACAAATATTGGTGGTACGGTTGGTAATGTTATTGGTGGCGCTGCCGGAAGCGGCACTGCTGCTGCGTTGTCGGGCGGAGATGTTCCGGCATCTATTCTTACTGGTGCTGCTTCACAATTAGGTGGAAGTTTAGCAAAAAATGCAACTACAACACCTACAACCCCTACTGATACAACCCCAACTGCACCTACAACCCCTGATACACCGACAACCCCTACAACACCTACTGTTCCTACGGTTCCTGAAACACCTACAGCACCTGTAGCTCCAATTGATACACCTACTGTTCCTACAGCTCCTGAAACTCCTACAACACCTCCTGTTGATACAACCATTCCAACAAATACAAAAGACGTTGGAGAAATAACGGTTACAGCAAATAAAGACCAACCAATACTTAATTTAATTAGCCCTACTGTTCCAACACCCCAGCCAATTGTTCCACCCGTAAATGTTGCTCCAATAACACCGCCATCAAATGTAAATGTTCCACCTAATGCAACAGACGTAGGTGAAATTACTGTTACAGCAGATAAAAATAAACCTATATTAAATTTGATTAATCCAACAACTATTCCAATGACGGACGTGGGTACTATTGATGTGACTGCGCCCAAAATAAAAGACGTAGGTACTATTGATGTGACTGCCCCAGCAATTAAAGATGTTGGAGAGATTACTATTGATGCAACAAAAGACAATGCGGCAAATACAACAGTTACGGCAAGCAAAGATAATGTATCGTCAAGCAATAATACTGTTTCACTTCTATCACCAAGTGTAGTACCATCTAAAAGCACAAGCACATCTAAAACACCCGGTTCATCATCGGCAGCATTGTTAGGGCAAGCATTAGGTACTACGCAACCCGACACATCTTTAGTTGGTGGTTCTCCTATTTTAGATGGTGAACAAGGTAAGAGAAGAAATGTTTGGAATACTGAATCTTTGAAATCAGCATTGGGGATTGTATAATGGCACTATCAAAAGCACTAGGCACCGACCTATCATCACTAGCAAAAATACTACAATCTAAAGGTCGAGGTAAAGACACCGTTCTTGCACACATTACCCCTAAAGAAGCTGCATTATTAAAAGCTAGAGGTGGTCGTGGCAGCATTAATCCTGACACCGGTTTAGTGGAGTTTGAAAACGAGGGTGATTACAATATTGGTAATGTCCCATCTTTGGGTGATGCGCCAGTAACACAAGCACCGGCTATAGAACAACCAAGTACACAAGATGTATCTCCTAATATTGCTGCTACACCGGGATACGGTGAGGGCGCACCTACGAGTCAAGCTGGACAAGCACCTGAATTAAACTTTCCTGTGCCATCTACAAGTCCTGCACCTGCATTTTCTGCTGCTGATATTCAAGCTGGTACTAGACCAACACCTACAGATTTAGCAACTTTTCAAGCACAAAATCCTCCTCCCACTGACGTTCCGGGAGCTATGGCATCCCTTAGTCAAGGTACTAAATTAGACCAATCTAATTTTATTAATCAAGCATTACAAAAATTACAGACTCCTGAAATGCTCGGTAAATTAGGGCTTACTGGAGGTTTAGGAATATACAACGCAATACAAAATAGACAAGCACAAGCTGGTAATGATGCAGCTGTAGCACAAAAACAAGCGTTAGCTGCACCATATCAACAACAGGGTCAGCAATTAGTGGGTGCTGCTCAACGTGGTGAATTAACTCCAGCTAATCAACAGGTTATACAACAACAACGTGCTAGACTTGCTCAAGCGTCTGCAAATATGGGTGGTGTTGGTCAACAACAAATTGAAAACCAGATTAGTTCATTAACAGCTAATTTATTGCAAAACCAATATCAATACGGATTACAAGTGATGCAGATTGGTGACAATATTTCTCTTGGTGCTATTAATACACAGTTGCAATTAGACCAGCAATTAAATGCTGCAAACAAATCATTTTATTCAAGTTTGGCTAATTTAGTAGCCGGCAGTCCTACATACATTAATCAAACAAAGGTAGGTGGATAATGGCTGATATGTCTGCACTTACAGGAGCTTTAGGCACAGAGTTAGGTTCCTCTATTAACAATTTAGCTAATATTGACCCAACAAAAGGTGTTTCAGAAAAGTTGTACTTGCAACAATCTAAAAATATTTTAGATGCTCAAAAAAATAAGGCTTTAGAAGAAGTCTACTCTAAAGGACAGGCTGCTGATTATCAAAAAGCACAAAGTGATGCTTACTTAGCAAAACAAAAAAAAGAATATGAAGATACTTCAGAAAAAACCAAAAAATTAGAAGAGCAGCAAAATTGGGAATATCCTGAGTTTCATCCAACACAAACCAACTTACAAGATATGGCTACTATTTTTAGTCTTGTCGGAATTGTAGGAACAATGCTTGGCGGTGGTGGTCGCAATGCTGGAATGAACGCATTGTCATCAATGACCGGAATGATGGATGGCTGGAAAAAAGGTGAAAAAGAAAAATTCAATCAAGAAAAAATTACTTTCGATGAAAACATCAAAGTTATGGAACAAAAAAACAATGCTTTGCAAAAACGTATAGAAAAAATAGCAAAAGACTTTACAACAAACCGTGAGATGGCAAAAGATGAATATGCAGTACTTTTGGCTGAAAATCCATATTTAAAAAAATTGGATGCTATTGGTAGTGTAAAAAGTGTTATTACTGGTGCTGCGGAAGCAAATAAAAGTATGTTGTCTTTATTAGAATTTAAAGAAAAACAAAAAGCAAATGCGGAATCTAAAGCGGCAAGAACAACAACATCTTATCAATATGTAGAAAAAGATGGCAAAGTCTATGCTGTAAATACGAAAGACCCTAGCGACATACGTGAAGTTGACCCTAAACTTGCTGGTGCTACAAAATTTGGTAGCTCTGCTGGAAAAGGTGGTGGAACAGCAGCTACGGCTCAAGGTGTATTGCAACAAGACGTGCTGAACGCTAAATTCAATTTATCAACTTTAGGTGATGATGCTAAACGTAATAAGTCATTACCGGGAGGGTCTTTTGCTTTTGCTAATTCATTTAAGGGCGACCTAAGTGCTGATATTTTACGTTACGCAACAACGCAAACCATAGATAAAGATTTACAAGGTATTGATGCTGTTTTATTGAATACTGCGTATGATATTGCCTCTGCACAAACTGGTGGTCGTGGACAATTATCTGATACCAAAGTAAGAGCAGTTGTTGCTCAAATGCCGCTAGACAGTGAACCGGAAAGCACTAAACGTAGAAAGTGGAACGCATTATTAGAAAGACTTGATAATGCAAACGCTACATTACCTAAAGAAAAACAAGTTGATACATCAGCAATTAGAAAATCATTTGGTCAATATTTAGAACAACCCGTGCCTACCCAAGCAGATAAAGATAGAGCTAAATCAAATCCTAAATCCAGACAAAACTTTATTGACCATTTTGGAGTAAGTCCAGATGAGTGATTTTGCGTGGGATAAACCTGAAAAACAAGATACATCTGTTAAACAAGATGCTAATGCACCATCTTGGGATAAACCTACTAAGAAAACGGATGAAGCTAAACCAGAAAGAACATTTGGTTCAAGAGTAAAAGATGTTGCAGGAACTGCTTTAGAGAGTGGTGTTATTGGTGCTTTTGCTCCAGAAATATTAACTGGTGCCGGTATGGCTGCTAGTGCTTTTCCTTTGACTGCTCCTGCTGGTCCACCGCTAATGATGATGGGTCAAGGTCTTAGAGGTGCTAGATTAGCTAGTGCAGGTGCTGGTTTAGTAAGTGGAGCAGGTGAAGAAATTGTTGGTCAAACCGCAGAAAAATTTGCGCCCAGTTATGAAGAACCAGCTCGATTTGTTGCTGGTGCTTTAACTCCGGAATTTGCAAAAACAATTGGAAAAAGTGTTAGTTATTTTTTACCTGTTGCGACAAAAGGGACTGTTAAACAAGCCGTATCTGATATGGCTAAAATGATAGGAACAGAAGAAAAAGCTCTTACTCCTAATCAAAAAGCATATTTAGAAAAAGTTGTTAATGATATTCGTGGTGGAGCAGTAAATGATAGACCGGCTGAATATACATTTAATTTATTAAAAAAAGAATCTGATAATATAGTCAATGATTACATTCGTCAGGCAGATGAATTAGATAAACAAGCTGCCGGAATATTGTCCGGAGCTATAAAAAGAACAGCAACTCTTGATAAAAATTTAGCAGATGGAATTACAAAATTAGATAAATCAGCAAAAGATTCATCGCAATTTATTTTAAATACTGCTGAAGCAAAAGCAAATGCTATTCGTGAAAAAGCTAAATTTTCTGCTGGAAATATAAAAGAAATATTAGAGATTGATGCACGACAAGCCATGAAAGAGGGTCAGCAACAAGCTCAACGTATTCTTTCTGATGCTCAACAGCGTATTACTAAATTAAGACAACAGGCAGGTAAACAAGTTACCAAGACTCAACAAGAGTTAGGTGGCGCACAACAAAAATTAACAAGTATTGGCACACCTGCGTCAGATACGCAAACGGGTCAATCTTTGCGTGAAATTATATTACCTGAATACAATCGGATTAAAGAAATTAGAGATACAAACGCTGATAAAAATTTTGGAGATGTATTTGCTTATGCCAAAATGTTAGAACAGCAAGGAAAAAATCCAAGCCAAACAACAGCTTTTAAAGACTTTAGTAAACAAGTACAAGATGCAATGACAGACCCAGTAACGGGATTGGCTAATGTTCCTGAAGGTGCAATAAAACAACAATTAATGTCAATTGCAAAAGCATTACAGGAAAAATCAACAAAAGAAATTGGCGGTAAAGTTGTAGAAGTTCCTAACCAACAATTAAGTTTTAGGGGTTTAGAAACTTTACGTAGAGTGCTTCGTGACAGAGCCTCTGGACTGCCGGCTGAAGGTGCGGATGCAATTAGCCAAGACACGGCTAAAAAATTGGCTGAAGGAGTGGAGTCTATACAGAAAGAATTTTCACCGGGTATTACAAAAGCTCTTGAACAATACAAGGCAGACTCTGCACCATTAAATCAATTTAGAGCAAAATTAGGTCAATCTATTGTTGGTAAAGAAGATTTTGATATGGGTCGTTTTGTTACAGACCCAGCTAGTGTTGCAAAACAAGCATTTACTACAGAGACCGGTATTAAAGATTTAATTCAATTTGCTGGTGGTCAGACACAAAAATTAGAATCTATTGCTAGAAATTTTGTTGCCAACAAATTACAAAATGCAGACGCAAAACAAATACAGTCATATTTAAAATCTAATAATGACTGGTTAAATGCAAGAACATTTCCTAAATTATTTAGTGAACTATCTACTGCTGCACAATCATTAGGTCGTGCTGAAGGATTTGGTGAAGCAAGAGGAACTTTAGCAAAAACATTACGTACTGAAGCAAAGTCAATACCGAGTCAGGCACAAACAGCGGCACAAAAAGCTGAAGATGAAGCATTACGTTTGTCCCAAGGATACCGTACTGCCGGAGGTAAGGCTGTAACAGGAATTACAGAACAAGCGGAAAAACAGGCTTCTCAAATTACTGGTGACGCACTTAAAAAAGCAGAGGCTATTGCTGCGAGTGCGGAAACTACTGGTACTGCTGCTGGTAAAGCAGTGGAAAAACAAAAAACAAAAATTACAACAGAAGCAGAAAAACAGGCAGAACTGTTACGCAGACAAAGAGAACCTTTGACAAAAAAAGGTGAGGCTATTCGTGATTTGATTAAAGGTGATGCTTCTTCTACTAGACGCATGGAAGAAATTATTTTAAGCGGTAGTCCAAAATTATGGGAACAAGTCGGTCCTATTTTGACCAAAGACCCTGACGTTCGTAAAACGGCTGTAGATGCTGTAAGACAAGTTATAGCTGACAAAGCTGCGCGCACTCCTTCTGGTGCTATTGATGCTTGGAGAAAAGATGTTGCGCCTTTTGTTAAATCAAGTGGTTTGATGACTGAATCTGAAATATTGGGATTAACTAAACAAATAGAAGATTTAAGTACAAGACTTGATATTAACCCTCAGCAAAAATTGTCAAACATTCAAGAATTGGTTATTCGCTCAGTGTTTAGAGGTTTAGCTTCGGAAGCCGCTAGAGCATCAACCAGTGTATTTAATCCATTAAACTCAATATTAGGAAGATAATGCCAAAGAAACAAGATAAGGGTATTAACCCAGACTTAGAAGATGCTATCAATAATATGTTGGCTGACATGAAAACTAATGAAGAATGGACGCTGACCGACAAAATGAAGATATTAGATAGAGCGTTAAAGTTAGAGGCAATTAAATTAAAGATTGCTGACGAGGGTTGGGGTAGTGGATTACTTGATGATAATGATGATAACGAGTAGAATGTGAATATCAATCATCAAAACGGGGGTTTACATGGATGCAGTTGCTGTCGTGCGTATAGCGTTAGGGGTCATCTCAGACCGGTTATTAACTATTCTTGGATTAAGTCTGAGTTTTGGATTATGTTGCTGGACAATGTGGGACCCAAAATATGAAAGAGTGATTGTGGTTGCATTATTCAGCATCTACAGTTATATTTTACTTATTAAAATGGAGAGTAAAGATGAGCGATACAGGAACCAAACAAAAGAAATCTAACTTAGTTGTTGGTGATAATTTGTCATGGGGACAGAAATTTGCTGACCCAGTAAGACCACAAAAAATTTCCGACAACACCGGCATGAATGACAGATACCAATTAGGTAAAATGCCTAAAGGTGGTTTTCAGTCTGTTTGGGATTTTAGTGACGGTCCTTATTCCACTAAATTATCTCCTACTAGTAAGCCAGAGAAGAAAGTGAAGTTTTAATATGGCACAGTCCACCTTTTCAATGTCACAACATGGCAGGACTGAGTCTTTTGAGTTACAAGTATCAAGAGGTCAAATTCCATACCATGCTCCACAAAACATCTTTGCGTATGGAACGACTCCTGCCACTGCTGGGGTATTTAGAACCGTATGGGAAAATATGTCAACTACTGACTATGTTTTTCCTACCTCTGCTTCTACAATGACATTAGTCAGTACAGTCAATACGGATACTGCAACAATTACTATTTCTGGATTAGATGCTAATTACAACATTCTTACTGAAAATTTAGTATTGAATGGTACGACAAACGTAACCACTGTAAATAGTTATTTTAGAATCAACGTCATATATGTATCAACAGGCTCAGCTACCAATCCTACTGGTGTCATAACCTTGTCTGTAAGCTCTACAGTGTATGCACAGATTAACACGCAAGTTGTTAATGGTGTGACTACAAGTATTGGTACGTCACAGATGGCTGTATTTACCGTTCCTACTGGTTATACATTTTATGGATGGAGATATGGTGCGTATTCTAGTTTTAATGGTAATACGGCTAACTACACAACGTATCGTGCATTAACCAATCTTTCTTCAGGTGTACAGCGTGTAATTGTTCAAACTCCGTTTAATACGACTTATGAAGTACAAAGACACTATCCATTTCCTTATGCTGCTGGAACAGATTTAAGATTCCAAGTTGCAAGTAGTGCAGCGACAGCAGCGGTAGTCAGTGTTAATATAGGCGGTGTCTTAATACTGAACGAACCAACATCTGCAGGGTATTAATATCGGGGGTTAATCTATATGCGTAGGTTAACAGATGGAAGATTACGGAATTGCGAGTGGAGTCAAGGGACTATCTGAGAGTCTCAACTCCACTAGAGAAGCTGGTAAAGAGCTTACTAAAACAATAGAAGGTATCCAACACGATGCCTTGGATGTGGCTCAACAAGAGTTACAACAACTCAAAAAGAAAAAACTCCTAGAAGAAGTAAGAGAAAATTCTCTTATATATCAAGCGATTGAAGAGTATGAATCGCAAAAAGCAATTATCATAGCAGAAAATAAAGCAGAAAAAGACTTTAAAGGCAAGTATGGTGAAAAGGAATGGTCTAAGGTATTAGAGTTAAAAACTGTTGTGGAAAGAGAACGTAAAGAAAATAAACTGTATTACGGACATAAATTAAAAGATGTTCAGAGAGTACAGCTATATTGTTGGTTTGCTGCTTTTGTAGTAACCTGTCTTTTGTATTATTTTAAACTTGTATGAACTGGGTGTTGTATTGGTTTGCTGTATTTTTGATTGAGTTATTTCTCATTGCTTACATTGTGTTTTTAGATTGGG
>Ga0208379_1000272_pt1 | contig 24388 bp, 23 predicted proteins | sample CryBogCBE02Aug07_FD_184559 | JGI IMG/M metagenome (GOLD analysis project Ga0208379, IMG submission 184559) | Freshwater microbial communities from Crystal Bog, Wisconsin, USA - CBE02Aug07 (SPAdes) | ecosystem: Environmental > Aquatic > Freshwater > Lake | place: Crystal Bog, Wisconsin, USA... | reverse complement strand
GATGTCAAATATATTGAAATTAAATTGAGACCTGGTAACGCTGTCCTTCTACCACGCCATTGGTGGTACGCAGTTCGCGCCGCCAAAGAACAAACCGAGCAACCGCTACCAACGTATGCGTGGTTTTGGAAAGGAGAGATCCATTCGCCGGTCAGTTGGGTCACCGCAAAGATAAAACGGGACTAATCGCCAACCTCTAAAAATTGAACTATCTACGAGTAATCCGCAGTTCCTGGTAGATATGAGCGACGCCGAATCAGAGACTAGTGCCACATCGACGGTGACCGACTTTACGGCCGCAACCGATGAGACCAACTTCTATGAACTACAGTATCAACTCCAAGAGATGACCGACGCGCTGGAATCGGCATACGACGGTATGGAAGATATCGATAAAAGAATAAAGCGATGCGAAAAACCAGTGACGGACGCCGCAATAGAGCGTTTCAACGACCCCGCATTCTTAGCCGCCTCTCCATTTCGCCACGAGACATTTGCGATGAAGCCGCCCGGCCTACCGAACATTGACCTCAGCAAACGATACGCCTACAAAGATATCGTCGCCACGATACGAAACTACGTATTCAATGAAAAATTGGTCAATCCAGACGGCACCATCCGCGTCAACATACCACTAGCCACTTTGTTCGAAATCAAGGACAAAGAGACGACCTTCTTGACCTTATTAAGACAGTTACGACGAGTTTTAATCTGATGGAGCTATCACATCAGTTTCCTCTTTTTTACATTCGCAGTCGGCACAATCACCATCGCATACATCTTCAATATCTGCTTCTTTTTCGCAAATGTCATCATCATCGGTAGCACCACTGATATCGTATGTTTTTGCCATATCATCAATATTCACTTCGCTATCAAAGTTGTCAATAACATGATCGTTGACATATGCATTGTGGTAAACAACGTACAATATGAGAGCCAATTGACCAACCAAGAATGTAAATGAAATGATTACAAGGGTAATCTGTTCATTTAACATCGCCATAGTGACCAATAGAATGAAGTTTAAGACGATATAGAGGACGTTAAAGAAGATATAGAAAGCTGCGGCACTAGCGAATGGTGCGATAATCAAAGCAGCGAGATAATACTTAGTAAAGGTATCATAGTATAAATATGCTAATACACATGCGCTGAAGAGACCGATATATCCACCGAGACCGAGAAGCCAGTTGTTGAATTCAAGACTTGCCATTTCAAGATAATGAAAGTTTATGGCCTCAATCCAAGACCCGAGGATGCGTTCAATTTTGTCCAAATTTTTTGTAAAAAAATGATAGTCGCATATATCCACTCGGCCATTCACAACCTTATCAATGAACCCCGGCAAAATCAAATCTAATAATAAATTACTGGTGATGCCCCCCACTAACGAAGTTTCATCTGATGTATCTGAAATACGTATTCCACGTCGTCGTGCTACTTCGGTAGACAGCGGCTCGATTGGAACAAGAATAAACAAGGGAGAGGAAGCATTCCAGATAGTTACTAAACGTCGTTTTCCTAAGACCGAATCCATTTTACAAGAAAATCCAAATCGTTTCGTAATTTTCCCAATCGCTCATAACAAAGTTTGGGAGATGTACAAGAAAGCGGAAGGTAGTTTCTGGACTGCGGAAGAGTTGGATCTCGCCCGCGACCGTAAGGATTGGGAAACACTTAACAAAGATGAACGACATTTCATTAGCCATGTTTTGGCCTTCTTTGCCGCTTCGGACGGAATCGTCAACGAAAACTTGGCAATGAACTTTATGAAGCAGGTACAGATTCCTGAAGCCCGTTGCTTCTATGGATTCCAGATTGCGATGGAAAACATCCATTCAGAAGTCTATTCGCTTCTCATTGATACTTATATCAAGGACCAAACGGAAAAGAGTCATTTGCTCAAGGCGATTGAGACCATTCCATGCGTCAAGAAGAAGGCGGAATGGGCTATTCAATGGATGGAATCGGATGAAGCGGACTTCGCTTCTCGCTTGATGGCATTCGCCGCTGTTGAAGGTATCTTCTTTAGCGGAGCTTTCTGTGCCATCTTCTGGTTGAAGGAACGTGGAATAATGCCTGGACTTACTACGTCGAACGAATTCATTTCACGCGATGAAGGAATGCACACTGAATTCGCTTGTTTGTTATACAGCATGCTCCAGACCAAGTTGAGCAAGACCAAGGCTCATAAGATGATTCGTGAAGCGGTCAAATGCGAAAAGGAATTCATTATTGACGCACTTCCATGCGCACTCATTGGTATGAATGCGAAGATGATGGGACAATATTTAGAATTCGTTGCGGACCGTTTGCTCGTTCAATTGGGATATCCGAAGATTTGGAATACGGCCAACCCATTCCCTTTCATGGAACGTATCAGTCTTGAAGGAAAGGACAACTTCTTTGAAAAGCGTGTAAGCAATTATTCTAAGGCTGGTGTTGGAAAATCAGCTGAATCGATGACTTTCGCAACGGACGCCGATTTCTAAAATCCAATTGTTTAATTTCTTTCTCTTTGGTATAGAATGGCCAACCGTAAGAATACCCGTAAGAATACACGCAAGACCACTCGCAAGAACAACACCCGCAAACAGGCCGGTGGACGTAAGATGAATCCTTACATGAAATTCGCCCAACAGGAACGACCAAAGATTCTTCGCGAAAACCCATCTCTCCGTAGCAACGTCGTTGCCGTTGCACGTAAAATCGGCGAAAAATGGCGATCCCTCAGCGCCGCTGAAAAGGCTCGTTTTTAATTTATTTACAAGTTGGACACAATCCCGCTAAACTATAAAGTGTAAGCATTCGCAAAACTAAACCCTCCCAGTTTTTCCAAGATAACATACCGGTTCCTGAAATGCTGATAAGTTTTTCAAGAAACCGTTTCAACGATTCCGCTTTCACTTGTACATCAACATCATGATATGTAGCGGTTAATTCCGATTTAGAAAACGACGGTTTTCCTAATCGTTCATTCACCGCCTCATGGAGTGTATAGAGATAGTCTACAATCCATTGTCGTAATCCGCTAATAGGTATTTTTCGCAATGGGAAAAGCGGATGCGTTTTCAACCATTCTTTCACATGTTTAGCACAGTCGGGACAAGGAATAATCTTTGGCAACCCTTCAATTAACGAAATCCATAGTTGCCGTTCATCTTCATTCCGTCCAGCGTGTTCGGCAAAACCGTGTAGTATAGTCCATAGTGTTGGACCCCAATCGTCGATTGATGGCGCGTCAATGGTCGGTTTGGCACATCTAGTACAGACCATCCGAGCCCAGTATAAAAAGTCTTCCCAAAAATTTCATAAAAATTGAACCCGCCACCTCCACAAATCTTCACATCATAAACCACCATGTCGCAAATCGTTTACAACCCAGAAGACTCAAAGACCGCCCCAATTCTTGTTATCTTTCAAAAGAGCGGACAACCAGATGATACTCTCACCATTACTCTTTTAGAATCAGGAGAAGAATTCAGTATTGTCCTCACACAAAATAGCAATAGAAGCAGAGTTGAAAATGTTGTTGGATATTTTGAACTTAATCGCTATTTAAGACACTTGTTCAACTCCTACAAATACGATAATGACACTTACGAATACTTTCAATTCAATGTCCCAAGTTATTCATCTGTTGTTGTAAATATTGCAGATCTCAATAAATATTTGTCTACAGTATTCTTTTCACAACTCAAGTTTCTCCACAGAAATTGGCCTAGTGAAATAATTGGTTATAAGCCAGTTGAACCAGTTCAACCAGAAGAAAACCAAATGGATGAAGACGAAGAAGAACAAGAAGAAGAACAAGTACCAGAACCATCATTCTTCTCCTGCCAACGATTGACCCGCTCCAAGGCTCGCGCAACCCAATAAACTGAACAAAAACATAAAAATTGAACCAATCTTTTTTCGTAAATCAATACAGTAATACTCATAATGCCGAAATCTAAGAAAGGACGTATTTCAGGAACAAAAAGACAAGAGATAAATGAACAGCGTGCCGCCGCTGCAATTAGCGGACGATTAGACGGAATCGCCTTCGCCCGTGTCACAAAAATGTTGGGCCAAGCTCACGTCAAGGTCGCCATTGAATATAAACACGGAATGAAGGAACTCAACGCGCGTATTCCGAATGTGTTAGGTCGCCGAGGTGCCACTCCGATAACCACAAACGATATTGTGGCAATAGAAGTCGGTATCGGCTACGATCCTGATACTCCGTCGTCACCAGGCGAACACTTCGATATCAAAACCATTCTTACAAAGAAACAGGCGTACAAACTCAAAGAGGACGGGCTAATCCCAGATTGGATGGTGAACGATATTGATGGTGATAAATCGGCCGATCCAAAGGATGGCGGTTTCGAGTTCGATTACAATGAAACAAAAGGAGACGATGACGAAAGCGACGACGAAGAGGAGGAAGACGCTGCCTTACGCGAAAAACTCGGTGCCAAGCGTATAACCGCTCGCGACACCAAGTACGACGATAACACGGACGAAATCAACATTGACGAAATCTAAACATTCTTCATCTTTGTTAGAAATAATGAACCCCGTGGCATTCATTAGAGGTCTTGTTTTTTTCATAATACGATGTATTTAATGAAAAAAATTGAAACAACCCAAAACGATATTTAATTAATCACCGAAAATGCCACTATCTCAAAATATATACGAATTAGACAATTTATCCGCCGAACTCCTTTATCGTTTAGAACAAAACGACTTGAAAGGTGCTCGTGAAGTCGGCAAAGAGCTTCATAGTAGTTTAGAATCTGACCTACTATGGAGAACACTTGTATTCGCATGGCTTCTATCGGAAGCAGATCGACATACTACGCCATCAAGATGGCATTTCTTCCGTTCTCGTCATTATGACGAATTCATTGAAATCTTTCGCACCGCTCCATTCCGTCCAGTCCAATTTCCAGACCCAGTAACTACCACAAAACCCCTGATTCCAGAAATAGATGTAACAGTTCCAATAAATTGGGTTTATCCGCCTATGGATTGGTCTGAACGACTTTGTAATAGTCTCTGCTATTACGTTGCGGAGGCACTTCAAAAAGGAGAATGTTGGCGTGCATATCTTCTAGCACGACCCCTTCTCAACTATCCATCATCATTAGCATCTTTCTTGACAGCATTTGGAATTAATCACAGTATTCTTAGTTTCGCAGGAACACATGCTCTCAATGAACGTATATTAGAACATTCTATGTATATTATCGCCTATAATGTTAATCCTATTGCGGTTGAACCGGACCGTAAGTACTATTCAGAACGCTGTTTCTCTATCACTCCACAAGCACTCAATCGCTGGAACGTTCCATCAAAGCCGTTCGATAAACTAATCGGATTTCCTCAGTTTATATTTGAAGACCAGCCATATTGGAAGCGTATTACAGATGAATATTGTATTAATCCAGATCCAAAATACAATTATACAGGCGAATCAGAGATCCTCGTTCAAGACTTCTTCTCAGTAGCATTTCCTAACGATATTCCAGACGAATGGTCAATAGAAGAGAGACAGAAGAGTCATGGACTCCCCTACCAACCAGAGGTGAATCCATGGGCCGAATCGTTTCATAAAGCAGTATGTTTCCCATTTATCTAGCTTTGAGCAGCACCTCGCTGTGAGAAATACTGTTTTTCAAATGCCAGTATCGCATTTTTAAAGTTAACAGCAGGAAAGAATGTGACAGAACGACGAGAGCGGATATATGGTATGACCCACGAAGATGGCTTACCGGTCATAGCGATTAGCATGATGGCAACCGAAGCTGCGGAGCGTTGCATTCCAGCGTGACAATGAACGAGAATGCGTCCGCCTCGCTTATATTCTCGTATCATTTTGTAAGCGATTTCAGGAGACCATTTAGCCATATTGCCAATCTCGGCGGGCTGTAAATTATCATCAACCGGTATGCGATATTTATGAGGCACAAGCGGCGAAAAAGGAAGGTCTTTAGTACAATTAAAAACGGTATCAATTCTATTGGACTTCAAAAAGTCGGCGTCCGTTGAAGAATATTTATTGCCTATCCACAACCGGGGTAAAATTAGGTCAGCGTGTTGATAAGACATTCCTAATTCATCGGCAATTATTTATGTTGGCGGGATAGACACACGTAACGCCTCGACACCGCTACTACTACTACCATTGTTGGAAGCGATGGCGCGTGCTATTATACGTCTTTGAGTTCGCGTTTCATCATAAAGTTCTTCAAAGTCGTTACAAATTTCGGAATAACTTATGTAAGGTTCAATAAGATAATTAAGATTAGTATAAATCCAGATTGCTAATATTATGTCGTCCCATCGTTTTTGAAGCGATTCGGTAAGATTTCGCTCAATTATTGATTTTCTCATATTCAATCCGATTCCGTATCCGAGTTCATGTAGCATATCATCCAAAAGTTCGGTATAAATTGAACGTAAATATAGACTCTCTTTATCGGAGAATAGTTCTCTAGCGGCATTTATTCCAAGTTCCATTCCGCATATGTGTCTGAACTCATGGAGACAGAAACCGGCTTTGAAATAATTAAGAAACATAGCAGGCGGAATACGATTCAAATATGTCATATTACGAATAATCTGTTGCGAGATAGATATTAGCTGCCGTCTAGTCCATTCCAGATTTGTGTAAGGATTTTTAGGTGGCATCGGTTTAGAAACTCCTAACGCAGAATATTTTAACGCTGAAAGGATGGACTTTAAAATTGTATTCGTATGGAACACATATTTTGTTCGCGAACGGAAATCGTAAACGCTCACCATATTTTTCTCTGGAATGCGAATGGTCGTAGAAAGATCAATTTCGCCTACGACACGTTTGTTCATATTAGCAATAAGACGTCGTGCGACACCATTAACAACAGTACAATAACATTTTGCGTTGAATGTTATAAGTTGAGATATATGATCGGCGATGAAGGCACCGAATAAGAATGGGTTGGTATGTTTGAGTGTTGGCTCACCGTCTTCTGTTCGTTCAAATACTGGACGATCTCTTAAATAATTCATTATAATTCGCCATTCGGCGACCGTTCTATAAACGCCAAATATGTAATTATATAACATTTCACTATATAGACTTTTATTTCTGTAAAGCATTATCACTTCATCGCCGATTAAAAGTAAGTCTTCTTTCTTTTTTCCTTCCATAACATTTTTCCATTGTCTCAATAAAAGTTTAGGAACAATTTCTTGCTCTTCTTTGCGTTTTGTAACCGGTTTATAAACTTTTTTCTTACTAATTATTTGTCGGCAATCAAAACAATAAACGGGGTTGAAAATTTTTCGGTATTTTGACATAAACTTTTTGCGTATTTGTGCGCGTCGCGACGCTTTTACATGAGATTTTCCACACGTTTCACAGAGACGCCGTTTTGTAAGTTTTTTGTCATCCTCTTCATCAATAATTAATAGATGCCAAGGACGAGGGAGGGGAGGTAGTTTTTCGGTCATAGTTTCCTATTATTTGTTAATATGCGGATAAAAATTATCAATTTTTTCAAGTGCGAATTAAATGGCCGATACATCTAAGCCTGCGCCCGGTTCAAAAGATTCATGGGGACCAAAACTATGGCGTATATTACATAATTTAGCATGGTTGAGCGATAGAACAGATGTCGCATTTATTTGGAAGAAACTTTTGAAGTCACTAACGGAAGTGATGCCTTGTCCAGTATGTCGGGCACATCTAAATGAGCATATTTCCAATCGAGTAATTTTTCCAATGAAAACGCTTCATTTGACGAAGGGACCAGAGATTAAAGAACGTATAGTCTATAATATCTGGTTGTTACATAATAAGGTCAATGAGCAAAACGGTAAGCCTGAGTTTCCTATCGAACTCCTTAATGCGCTCTATATTGATAAAACCCGATCGGAAATACTAAGCGAAACAGGCCGTCTCATTCGTGAAATCAATGCCGAATGGGAACCGATTGTTTTGAAGCAGATTACGGGAGCCGCTTTCCGTGAATGGCGTAACGATACAATGCTCTTAACTGGACTCCTTTCGGGTGGTCCTAATTAGGCGGAGCATACAACGGGAACTCTATCTTCGCCAGGAGGTGCCATCGAGTTGACCACTTGTAAGACATCTGGAACCATGCCGGCACCACAGGCATTCAACATATGCCAGAAACCGATTCCGAGACCGATACCTATTACACCACTAAGGATTCCACCGAGATACGATTCGCATCCGCTGAAACCTCGTAATAAGACAAGCATTAAGAATACGGCACCGATTACAGCGGTGGTGAGTGTGAATGCGTGACGGATGTCCGCCTTCTCTTGGTTGGCACCTTTGGCAACCGGCATCATAGCCACTTGTACGGAGTTATAGATGACAAAGGTGGAGAAGAAGATGGCAGAAGAGAGCCAGTAACTAGGAGCGATGACGGTAACACCGTTGTTACCTAAGCCAGCGGCACCAGGAACAGCCGATATGATTTCACAAGCGGGATGTCCTTTGCCGAGAAAGATTTGACTACCGAGTGCGCCAGAGGGATTGAATACGATGCCGAATAAACCTTGTAAACAAGCAACGACTATAGTGTTTAGAATAAGACCGAGCGAGACCCATACGAGCGGTAGATATCCCATAATGGAACCCAGTACGATTGAACCGACGAATAATACATTCGGGAGGTCGTGATATAGTCCGAGTATGAACTGTCGTAATCGCATTATACTTACACTCATACCTATCCTTACCTTTTACGGACTATTTTCTTCACATCTACTCAAATCATCACCTGGAGCGAAATCACGCTTACAATCGGGCTTCTTAATAGCCTTTTCGCATACATAGATGGGTTTGCCATCGGAGGCACGATTACGAATAAGTGGGAATGAGAGTACATTTGTTAGACGGCGATCGGAGATATAGGATAAGAAACCGACGCAAATGAGACCGAAGATGCCACCACCAATCAAACCGAGCACTAAACTGAGCGGTGTTTCGCATGTGGAGAAGATACGGTAAGCGGCACATAATAACACTATTATACCGAGCACTACAAGACCGAGTGTTGTTGAAGCCTTTCGTTTTGGGGAGTACGATATTTCTTTGCTGTAGATTATTGGTAAAGCACCAATGTAGACGGACAAAAACCCCAAAAACAGGGCGTAGTAACTCGGAAATCCGTTATGGTCCAAATCGCTAAATCCCTTATTGGTAGACAACTGTAACATACGTTCGAAAGATACACCGGGAAAATGACCAGAACACTTCGTATCACCTTCATTACTTATTACAGCAGCGTCGCCCATGAAGCTCGTGAAAAATCGCTGAATCATAGGGGCCGATACATTGAGGGCCACAATGGAACCGGTTAAAGCACCGATAGGTGGTGACTGAAATAGAATAGTAAATAGAAAGGCGGCAGCAGTTATTGTATCGGGAAAGGTTTGTAAGTTGTATTTAAACCCTTCGTTAGCAAAGTGAAATAAAGAGGCTACGTTATCAAGAACTTTTTTTTCAGCCATGGGAATCCCCTCCTTCTATAAGCACATAATACAAACTATTACGGGAGTGACAACTCCAACCCGTCCATACCGACCAGAATTCTTCGGTTTGGATCTCAACTGTGCGATTTACTATTGTGTTAAAAAAGTACAACAGAAGACGCCTTATTCACCGGAAATACGTACTAAATGGGAACAGGATCTCATAAATGAAGTGATCGCCTATATCAAGCATATTGACCAAATAGTACAACCAACCAATACGCTCTACATTGCCGTCGACGGAGTCGCACCGATGGCGAAGATTAAGCAGCAGCGATTGAGACGTTTCAAGTCGTCTGTTCAGGCTGAGGAAGAAGCGAAAATCCGTGCCGAAGCACGCGGAGTCCGATACGAACCGAAACCACGCTGGGATACCAATGCGATTACGCCAGGAACTCAGTTTATGAAGAATCTTTCGGCTGCCCTCAGACAATACGCAAAAACGAACCCGCAAAGAATCGTAGTTACACCGGCCGACGAGCCAGGCGAAGGGGAACAGAAGATTATGGAGTACATTCGCAACCATAAGCCAGCAACCGCTACGATTTACGGTTTGGACGCCGATTTGATAGTTCTCTCGCTATGGGCCCACGCAACCCTCGGCACAAACATTACGCTGTTTCGCGAAGAGATGGAGTTTAACGGTGCGGTCAAAACCGACGCACTAGGCGATGAAAAGTTCCTTTTTCTGCTTATAAGTAATCTTGCCGACGCATTACACGACAAGTTTCATAAACAAAAGCAACAAAAGTCGGAGTTCTTACGTGATTTTGTTGGAATTATGAGTTTCTTAGGAAACGATTTTGTACCGCACGGCATAGCCTTGAAAATCAAGGACGACGGAATTGAACACTTGCTGCGTATGTACAGCGAGCATTTACAAGCACCGCTAGTCATCGCCAAAACCGACACCAACACCAACACCAACTCCACCGCCACCTGGGAATACAACCCTCAAGTCCTTAAGGATATGTTCGAACGCCTCGCCCAAACCGAAGAGCAGCAAATACAGCGTGCGGTTCATAAGAAGTTGAACTCGCGACCAGGCGTGACTAGTGCCTCCAAAGAGCAAGAGGATCTCGCAATAGCACGGTATTACGACCAGCCGATTGTTTGGGCCGCCGAGAAGGTATTCGCCCACCAAGTCCAAGAGGAGGATAAGGAGAAGCCGCAATGGAAACTCATCCCCACATGGCGTCAAGTGTACGACCGAGAGGCCTTAATGGGTGCCGACCCAAAGGCAGTGACAAAGCATTATCTTGCAGCACTCGCTTGGACCCTCGCCTATTATTCAGGCGCACCCTACGACCTCCACTGGTACTATCCATGGTACTTACCCCCGCGCTCCGAATCCATCAGCGAATACTTAGCCACTAATCCTTTGTTAGAAACGCCGGCAACCCAAAGAACACCACTCAAACCGATTGAACAACTAGCGATGGTCTTACCACAGTCTTCGTATAACTTGCTTCCAAAAGAGTTTGAAGCGTTACCGGATCTATATCCACACGCCTTTCCAACTGAATGGAGAATGTTCTCGTTGGGTCGAAAAATATTATGGGAATGCGAACCGCTAATACCATTGATAAAACCAACTCAGATTACGAATTGGATTGAGACCATGTACGATAATTAAAACAAAAAAAATGAAATCCCAAATTACCAACAAAACAAATCACAACAATGGCTTACGAAATAGAATATATCGGCGCATCATGGTGCACACCATGTAAAACAGTGAAACCCCAGATTTTGGAACGGGCAACTAAATATGCCCTTCCCGTCAAAACCTACGATATTGACGATGATGCCGACGAACCGGCAGTAGAAAGTGTCAAAAAGTTACCAACAATTCGTATTAAGCAGGGTGACCAGACAGTTGCTGAACTTATTACGAATCACGTCCAACAATTTGACGAGTTTCTGGCACAAAATATGAAAGTGAGTACAACGGATACCGACTTTTAGCCAGTGTGTCGCGTTCTCGCGATAAGAAAACCTTCGTCCCCCTAAATAATGGGCTCCGCTCAATCTACCATAGACCCACGACACGTACGTATATGGCAGAATCTCTCGGCCATGGATTCGGTCCCAGCCCGGATACAGATGATTGAAACTTTGTTCGAAGGACAGGAGTATGTTGCCTCCGCAAAACGTATAGGAATCTATGCCGCATTGTTGGGATGGGTAGCGGCACAGCGGCGTGGTGAATACTACCCTTGGCCGTTCATTCAACCGCAACAGCAACAACAGCCGCAGATGAGAAATATACAAATACCGCAACAGGCTCAACCAGTTATGCGTATCAATGATGCCCCACAGCAGACTACTACACTGGCGAAGGCACCGCCTCCAATTCGCGCTATGGATTACCTCAATGAAGCGTATAACTTACTAGGAATCGATGATAACAAACCGTTGACACACGAGATGTTGAAGTCGGCATATAAGCGTGCCGCTTTGAAAAACCATCCTGATAAGGGCGGTTCGCCTGAAAAGTTTGACGATGTGACTCGTGCTTATTTGTATATTTCGGAAATCTTAGAAAAGTTGTTGCCAAAGACTGGTAAGGACGGCAACGATGCCCGTTTTTCTGTTGCGGTCACTCCTGAAGAGGCGATGAAAGCACGCGGTATCAATCCGACCGCACCGGCCGCTAAGAATGCGATGAAGTTGGAAGACGCCCCACCGGTTGCGCTCAATCCCAAGAAGTTGGATATGAACGTATTCAATAAGTTGTTCGAAGAGAACAAACTACCGGATCCTGACAAAGACGACGGATACGGTGACTGGTTGAAGAGTCAAGATAATTCACGAGGAACCGCATCTGCGATGAAGGGTAAATACAATGTTGACGTTTTCAATAGAACATTTGAAGAGGAGGCTAAGCGGGCCACAACAGTAGCGAATGACCAACTTTCTAAATACCGACCACCATCTGAAATGATATTGGCCCCAGGACTGGGTACCGAGTTGGGAGCAAGCAGACCTGATCAGTATACAAGGGCTTCAACTGCTATTACAGGAAACGCAGGTGGCATCGGTTATACCGATTTGAAGTACGCATACAGCGAAGGTTCTACATTCAGTCAAGATGTGGCGGGTGTCAGTTTAGATGGACGACCAAAGACAATGGCGGAGGCTGAAAGAGAGTATAAATCGACACCAAGGGCCTTGACAGAAGAGGAGAATCGTGCTGTTTATGCTTTTGAAGAGGCACGAAAAGCAGCTGAACTTCAAAGACAGCAACGAATGGCTGCTAGAGATATAGATTATTCAGCGGCACACGACCGACTCAAGCGTCGTTTGATGATTGCCGAAAGATAACTTCCGACTAAGAGAGGGACAAACTCCTAAAAACCACTTCCATTATAGTTATGGTAGACTACTTTGACGCTGCCATCTTTTTTGATAATGACCATAGTTACATAACTGATGTAATCGAACTATGTCCATTAATTGATGTAGTCAAAGTGTATGAAGACCCTGACCCACCATTAAGTTCGCTAACAGAGGGTTATCTCAAAAGTTTTATCGACTCCTATCCAAATAATACATATATTCAATATCTTTTAAAAAATAACTATGTTCCTCAATACAGTCCTTATTCTGGAATAACGGCGAAGGATATTGAATATTATAAAACTTGGGAAAGAAACTCAACGGGTAACCGTATTTTACTACTTGATTGGGACCTAACATTAAGCAAATTCAGTGATATGCATGTTCCGAAAGAGGATGTTCCAATGGCCGATTTGTTAGAAAAGGAAGGAATAACAAGCCGTGATATGGCGGTTTTTTATTTAGGAGGCGAATACCGTTTTCATATGATAAAAAACTGGTTAGAAGAAGTTGCTAAAAAGAAGATTCGTATTGGGATTATTACGAACAATGGTGCTTGTAAAAAGCAAATTTTTTCAGCTATTGTTGGAGAGGTAGCACCGAAGGATTCTTTTGAGTTGATTTGCTCCAGATTTGCGCCTAGTAATGCTAATAAGGGAAAGGCACTTTCAGCAGACCCTCGATTCACATGGCTTTGTAAGAAGAATGGGAGGCTCAGAAATACTAGAAGAGGACGCAAACATCATAATCGTTCGCGTTCCCAGTCGCAAACGACTAAAAATAGGTCCCGAAAACGTAATAATTTAAATTATCGGTTATATTTAGTAAAATGAATGCCAGTAGCCATTTACGTATGCGCAAACAAATGACACATAGTTTTCGCGATCATTACGGCGGTTCACGACCTCATATGCCACACGAACCTGTTACCTTTCATCTTCCTAAGGATCTTGACCAGCAGATTGCCGCTGTTAAGGCGGCCGAAGAGAAGGCGAAACTAGAAGCTATCGAAGCGGAAGCACGAGCCAAATTAGCCGCAGAAGCAAGGGCAAAAGCAGAAGAAGAGGCGAGAATCTGGGTAGAAAAGGAAGCAAAGGCAAGAGAAGCCGCTGAAAAGGCTGAAGCAGAATTAAGAGCTATTCAAGAAGCTGAAGAAGCCGCTAAAGCAGCTGCGGATGCCGAGTTACTGGCTAAACTTCAAGCGGAAGAGGAAGTGGCTAAACAGGCAGCGGCTGAAGCGGAAGCGGCTGAAGCGGCCGCTAAGGCAGCCGAAGAAGAAGCAGCAGCAAAGGCAGTGGAGGAAGAGTTAGCTGTTAAGAAAGCAGCTGAAGAAGCGGCAGCGGCAGAAGAGAAAGTTGTTGAAGAAGAAGTTATAGAGCAGGCACTTGAAGAGATTAAGGAATCGGCTCCAGAAACAACGGCTGAAGTTAATACAGATTTGGCTCAACCAGAACCAGAATCTATCTTATCACCTACTACAACCAATGTAATCGCTGAAGCTATATCACAATTGAATATTTCAGGAAATGCCAATGTTACAACTGAAGATATTATAGCAGCAGTCACTAAAGCATTAGAACATGCTAAACATGCTGAAGCATCTGCTCCAGCACCAGAACCAGTAGCAGAACCAGCACCGGCTCCAGAACCAGTCCCAGAACCAACACCTGCTCCAGAACCAACACCGGCTCCAGAACCAACACCGGCTCCAGAACCAACTCCAGAACCAGTAGCAGAATCAGCACCGGCTCCAGAACCAGCTCCAGAACCAGTAGCAGAATCAGCACCGGCTCCAGAACCAACTCCAGAACCAGTAGCAGAATCAGCACCGGCTCCAGAACCAGCTCCAGAACCAACACCTGAAGCACCTGCAGAACAAACTGCCTAGTAAAAACTATTAAAAAAATATATAAACAACAACAAGAATGAGCACTTTTTTAGGAATCAATTTAGATTATTATACATTAACGGATGATATGTTGGATTCCTTCAAATTAAATTTAGATCCGCCTTATTATCAAGGACCTGTAAAACTTATTTTGCCTCCTATACCAAATAAGTTTCATTCAATTTTAGCAGTTGACGATACTAATACAATTGTAAATAATTCCAATTCTTTTCTATCTGACCCTAATCTTATAAAATACAGTCGCGAATATGAATTTGAAAGACATAAATACCAATTTGAATTAGGAAGAGACAAATACGACTATGGAATTATAAAAGGTTATGATTCTTCTCATAAAATATATAGTAGGATTGATATTACATATAAGTATTTATGTAGTAATAATGAGGATATAACAATTGATAATGAAATGTTTCTTCTATGTAATCCGTTCTCTGCCACTAATATAGGACACGATCTTTCTATTTTATTTCATAGAATCAATATATATCGTGAAAGAGGATTAACTATACCGGTTGTTTTAAGTGAGTTTATGCTAACCATTCCTCGATCCATTGAAATATGTAGGTTATTACTACCTGATACAGAGTTCTATATGTTACCAAGTAATAAAATTGTAAAATTTAAACATTTACATATTACTAGCAACTTGGTCTTTGATATTAAAAAACACGATAAAATTATTCAAGAAATATTAGAAAAGTCTATTCAATCTCCTACAATTCAGAATATAGATGACTATAAAAATAAGAAAGTTTTGATCATTAAAACAACAAAAAACAAAAATGTATTATCAACAAATACCTGTTTCAATTGTGATAAAACAATTGAATTACTGATCTCTAAGTACGATTATGTTTACATAAATCCTGAAGAGATGCCCATGGTAGATATTATTTTATATGTTCACTTTGCCCAGAAAATTGTATGTTCGTACGGCGCAATCTTATACGCCCATTGTATATTTTTCAATCCAAATATCAAATATATTTATTTAAATACACTTAAAGTACCTCCTTATTTTTTACAACCAGAACAATACACTTCTGTAAATACATCGATAGAATTGGATACAAAAATACCAGAGTTTCTTACTGAATTGGGTGAAGAACCGTTGGTAGACGAAAAAAATTGAATCCTCTATTCCCATATCTCAAAATCTCAGACCCCCGCTCAAACCTTCCCTCCCAAAATGAAACGCCCTCGCGATCTTATATGCTCGCGATGCGGATGTATCAACACCTGCTCTTGCGACGCCTGTCAAAAACTAGGTTGCCTTAAAAGTAATATATTACAATTCATTCCTTCCCCTCCCTCCTCTAGCGACCAATATCCTCGATCCCCCTATTTCCGTAAATTAGAGAATCTCCATCGGTCTAAACTAAGACAAAGATCTAATAAATAATAATGTCGACATCACCTCGTATTGGACTTATTGTCACTGGTAAGGAAGCGCTAGAAGACTTCAATTTATTTGTAAAAACGTTGGAACGATGGCATCCAGACGCCGTCCTCTACGTTTTTTCCGATTCTGATACCCCTGTCGGCCAAATAAAAACAAAACTAACAATTCACGAAAAAAAGGCGATGAACGCTTACAAAGGTTTCAAACGCCAACAAATGGAACGTACCAAAGGGCACCTCTATGATTCCCTTTTTAAAGATTATACTTATGAGAAGGCGAAGGTGTTAGAATGGATATTTGCTGAAAAACCGGCTGAACCGGCATGGTTTTTAGATGCCGATATCTCGCATCTCGCCCCTTTGCCCGCCATTCCATCACAAACAGAACTAGCTTTGTCGCAACATATGATCCGACCTCAAGACGAAGCCCGTTTCGGTAAATACAACGCTGGTTATATGTGGTTCAAAACGGCCGCCCTTATTCCAAAATGGAAGGAATTGGGTTTTACAAGCCGATTCTATGAACAAGCGGCATTAGAAGAGCTCGCTGCTTCCCTCCCTAAAGAAAGTCTATATGAGTTCCCACCACAAGTTAATTTTGGATGGTGGCGAATGCAACAATCAACCACTCCGCAAACTATTATACAGCAACGATTCTCTATTTTTCGTAATGAAGAGTCCATCGGTATTCGTTACGACGGCAAACCATTACAGTCCATTCATACGCACTGGTTCAATAATACCGCATTTGAATGCGTCTCATTCCGTATGTGGTTCGACGAGTTTACTAAGAAATTTAAGGCGCATAAGCCACTACAGCATTACCGCCAACTTATAGGATTGGCTTAACTTTTTTGTATAGTCCATTAAATGAATTTTACAAAATATTTTTTTACAATTGATATATCACCAGTTAATGGAGAGGAAAGAGTTTAGGAATGCCGACATTGAAGAAGGGACGGCATTGTTCTATACGAGTCCATGTTAGACGGAACAGGCCTTCTGCGGAACAGTAGGAGCTCCACCATTCGCGACCGGCTACCGACATCTTCGCCCATGTTTCGGCGGATGTCTCTTTGACGATTCGTTCAACATCGGCAGGTGTAGAGGCACGGAAATAGTGAACGCCCTCCTTGGGTGCTACTAAATATCCTTTCATATCAACACCATCGGTTACGATCGGTACAACACCACAAGCGAAGTATTCGATTTCGCGATTACATTTGGGGCCGAAGCCTGGCAAACACAATCCAAAACGAGCGTGGCACAACTTGTCAAGATATTCGGCTTGGGTGTATGGATAGGCGGCACCGGTAGAGTCAATAGGCATTGAAAAAAGTTCTACACATTTAGACCAATCATGGGTGGTGCGGTTTTTATGTTGAACTCCGTTCTCAATCTTGCCCAAAAATAGCGATGCAATGGTACGTTTATTGTATCCGAGTAGATTCTTTTTCGCGCTCGCTATCTCTTCAATAGCACGAGGTGAGCGAGGCCAGAAACCCCACAACGATTGGCGTAAGCGATGTTTATCAGGTCCAGGTGGCGGGCAGTTGCCAAACATTGCCATTTGATATGATGGTGGATTGGCCCACCAACGAGATGTAGGACGATCGTAGAGTAACACTTCACCGATTCCGCCCCACCAACAGTATCCGCTATTCTCGGTTTTCTCGACGGTCACATATTCGCGTTCAGCCCAAATATCAACCATTTCGCGGAACGTATCGCCGCTATGATTCCAGATGCCTTCTAACGCCTTTCCTGTAGGAACTAAAATACGAGGTATTTTTAAATCTTGAGAACCATCGCGTATCGCTTTTAGCATATCTTTGAATCCGTACTTTCGCACTGCCAATATCACATCCATCATTGCGGATTGACGACTTGTTTCAATTGGTTCGCGTAATATTACAGCACCGACGTAGTTGATTTCACTAGCACCGGCAAGATGAATACGGTCTCCGCGAGGTGCGTCAATACGATTAAACTCCATTACGAACGCACCGGCGGGAGCAAGCCACATATAGTCAAGTCCATTTCCGTCGGCGGAACCGATTATCCATGAGGCGTTAGCGAACGCTTTGCGACGTGTAGCGGGAAAGTCCGCTTCCGCTACGTAACGAACTATCCAGCCTTTGGCAAACGCATATTCGGCAACCATTTCTGCCCATTCACGCGTACAAACCGAGCCTGGATTGTCGTCAACACATAAAACCACAACCGGCTCTGAACTAGCAACGGGTTCTACGGGTTCTATTAATTCACGAAGTAACATTATGTCTTCAGAGGATACTAGGGCATGTTCGGTAGATGGTGGAAGAGCCCATACGTCATGGGAATAATAGTTCATATCATCTAGCATTGGTACAAGAGTTATATTACCCTTTTCGGCATCGGACCATACACAATCCCGTAAAAAAGAGGAGATATCTGGTAGCTGTGGAACGAGAAACTCAGGAACATCAAAGCCGCACGATTTGAGGAGTCGGCGAATAGTAAGCACTTTAGGTAAGTAGTAGAGGATCCATTGCGAAAGCGTTGTTTTACACTTATCGCTAATGGGAATGGAGATGATAGATGGAACATGGATGGACGACATCATATTACTGACTCGAGCCGCCTCCCATGCGGCCACCCATTCCTTATGAGCACCAACGAAGATATCCTTGAATGAACTTATAAGCCCTTGACGGTTGACAAATATACCGCCTTTGAAATGGTAAAGCGGCAACGCATCTGGTTTTGGAGTATAGATGTTTTGTTCGCCGGCTTGGTAACTATAGAGGTCGATGTCGGCCCCTTCCGCTTCATGACGCAACATTGTACATATCATTTTGGGTGCCTCTTCGTTATTAGCCAAAATAGGACGAGCGAACGATTTACGAAATACGGTACGATTCCACATAGATTCTAAGTCCACAGGCAACTTACCAACCTCATTCAAATTCTTACAGACTCGCATAGATTGAATGGGTGTGGGGTCAACGTAGAGAAACGCTGGACGGTAGAGAACATCACGGGCTTCGTAGTTGCGAATATTAGTGTTATGAAGATGCATCGTTTTGATGGAGTAGGCTGGATTGACGACCAAGAATTTGTGGCGTAGTATCGACATTGCTATTACGTTATCACATCCCATTTGACCGAATGGGAATCCGAACTCCTCTTCGGTGAAGTCGCCGACAACCGAGTCGCGTTCGAGGATCCATGTATCTTGAGAATCGGCACGTGGTCCGAATATATGTGGATCACCACCACCGGCTCCTTTGTCTTCCCATCGTAAAAGGGCCAAGAACAGACGATTTTCGGCCAAACGAATCTTCCATAAATAAGACAACGTTTCATTGAACCAGATATCGGAGTTGGAGAAGATTACGAATGCTCCAGCCGGTACGTATTCCTTAATCGCTTTGAATACGTCGTAATACCGTAGCCGATTCCCAATAACCACCGACTTAATTTTTGAACTGTTAGGAAGGTCAGGATATTCCATTTCGTTCAGAAGTAAAATGTTATCAATCAATCCACACGCAATATTACGTTCAAGACATGTGCGAATTTCACGAGCACGTCGTCCATTAGAATGCTTGAAGTATTGTTGAATAAGCCAGGTTTGCGGAATGACGCTATCGTCGCTTCCCTCTGCTACAGCTACTAGGCGAGCCCCTTCCATTGAACGAGACCAGGCATCATACATCATACGCGTACCGAGATCAAGTCCATCACGGCCTTCGCCAGAACTCCAAGCGACCACATTCATACGGAGCAAATGAGCGAGTGCCAGAATAACCTTCTCCGCCGAGTCACCGACCTTAATCGGTTCGCCCAAGAACGGATAGTTTTCATGAAGTTCTTCAACTATCAGAGTATGAGGCCACTTGAGTCCGCGACCCTCGAGCCCGTCCAAAACCGCTGCCGGCCCAACAATCAAACATTCTGATTTGTCAGATAGTACAGGACCGAGAGCTGTCATCCATTCGTCCAAATTAGCATCGGCACCGAGAACAACGGCTGTAACGGCATCGGCACCTACAACATCAATAGCACCAATTTCGGTGATAACTGCGTACCAACGGCTCCAACGGGGGCTAGGTTTGAACGATGCGCGAGCCCATAAAAAGGTTTTACGGTCTGTAACGATTTGCGGTTCAGAGCGTAAAATACGAATAGGTTTTCCTGTGATAGGATGGCGAGCCTCCATGGTGTTATTTTATTCACGCCGTTTTGTCTTTAGGCTTTTGAACGTCGCTAAACGTGGATAAGGGTCACCAAACCGACTTTTGATACTAGATCCATTATCGCGTAGGCCATAGTGGTATATTTCTTATCAACTGTACTATATTCTTCCGCCCAGTAAACGATGGGGTACAACGACCAGACAGCAAGGGTCAGATAAACCGCTGCTCTATGAAGCGTCTGTTGAAGCAAAATGCCGATAATTGGCAAGAACGCAAGCATACCGAGAGCGAAATATCCTTTCGATTCAAGGGGCTCTTTTGCCTTAGTTCCAAGATAGCCGGCAACTATCATAAGAATATCGCAAGCGACTATTGAGAGTATCACTTCAAGCGATACACCATTCGCATAAAGGAGCGCCGCTATCATAAGCGGTGTGGTGAGAAGCCAATCGCTATGACGCCATCTATCAGAGTCCTCGGGATGGGCCATTATTTGTGAATAGGCGATACAAGCAATAGCAGGTATGATAGCAAGTGCTGGGTAAGTGGAGAAAGCGGTTGTGATTGTTACAATGAAGAAGATGGTAAATGCGACCGAGACAGCGATACTATCCCATGAGCCACCCTGTTGTACTTTTTGGCCCACGAAAAAACTTGGAATTATGACGCGAGGTGCTATTGTGCTGATAGCCGCACCCATCTCAAAACTACTACTATCTATTTGTTAGAAATTTATGGATAGTATGCCGCGGCCTGAAATACAGAACCTTGTGCCGGTTCTCCAACAATATAAGATATAAAGTTAGTACTAGCAAAACCGGTTCCAGCAGGATATCCTCCATCTGGCATTGAAATCATAACACTACTCACTGTATAAGAGAATGGTCCATACGTTTGAATCAAAGCACCGCTAATATCTACATCGACCGCAACGAACGATGAAAAACTGGAAATGAATGTACTGAAAAGATAAGTCTGCCATGTCAATTCTAACTGAGTTCCTGTAGAGAATATACCGATATTCGATGGATCGAGTGCAGTATTATCGTTAATTGATGAAACATTAAGATTAGAGGTATTTTGATATGGCCATATGTTTGTCAAACTTGTGTATAAATTACTATTATAGAGACTATAAATAAACTCCATTTTATAAGCACTATTAGCAAGCATAGGAAAGGGATTGTATCTTGCACCATTGATTATTCCCCATCGGTTAAAATTCAAAAATAACTGATTATTATTTTGAGTATAAGCCTGTGTATTTGTACTAACGTCAATTAAAATAACTCCCTGCTGTAAAGTCACATTTGATAGTGTATTAGGATTAAAATTAATACTATAACTACTATTATTTACGTTCAAAATATTATAAACTTGGACATTGAAGTTACGGTAAGTGACAAAGTCGAGCATTCCTATATAATTATTTGATGTGAGAACTATTTGTTGAACTGCGTTTATTGACGAGACAATAGTATTAGCATTCGCTCCAATTGTAGAGATTTCGCCTGATAATGTGTAAAGCGCAGTTGAGATTTCACCAGATAATGTGTATAATGCTACATTAAAATCACCAGTGACTGTAGATAAAGAAGTGCTAACATTTCCAGAAATAGTAGATACAGAAGTTGATAGCGAATGTATAAATGTAGTAGTTGTAGAAGCAAACGTTGAAACAAAGATTGATAGAGTTGAAGTTAGATTTTGTTCTACTTGACTAACTTGTGTTGAATATGTTGTTGAGAAAAATGTAAAATATGCTATATTTGTACTTTCTAGGTATATTGTAGTTGATAATTGAATAGCATTAAAAGAACTTAGTGCCGCATTGTTTGTACTATTTATTAGAGCAACGGTATAAGCTTCTAATTCGATGAAAGAGGCGTATATTCCTTCTAAAATACTACTAGTTGTAATAGTACTCACTTGAGCACTTAGACTACTAATTTCTAGCGAATTGATACCTATACCGGTACTCAACTGAGGTATCTGAGTTGTATACAAAGTAGTAAATCCATTCACGGTTGAAGTTACTAAACCGAATTCATTATTTAGTGTGGAAAGTGATGTACTAACACCATATAACTCAACAGAAAGATTTGATGTTATTGTAAGAATACCGCCAGATGAACTCAAAATAGCGGTACTATTACGACCAAGAGCAGTATTAAGATATTGAGCAAAAGCATTAGTCGCATCAATTTCTCCTGAAAGTCCAGTAGAAGTACTGAGTAACGCATAATTAATTGTTGTACTAACTGTATTTACGTTAGCACTAGTAGCTGAAAAATAAGCGATCGATGATATTTGACCCGCGGTCCAAGCAAAGGTAGAAGCTATAGCATCTTCTACATAATTTATTATTAGTGTAGAGGTTGTAGCATCTTGAATACCTATACCGGTACTCATGGTTGAAAGTGCATTTGCAAAGTAAATCCCTTGCGTACTCAATTGATAGTTAAATGACGAGAGTGTTGCCAACGAATTAAGCGTACTATAAGCCACATCTAGCGTACTTTGATAGTATGAGTTAAGTTGTATCTGAAAAGAGTTCGCAGTTGATAAAAATGCGTCGTTTAAAGAAGTAGATTGATTCCCTAAAAGTTCTATCTCATAAAACACAGTACTAAATGTTGAATATGTATAATGTTCTAACGTACTTAATTCTTTGTAAAAAGTACTATTATTAAATAATGTGCTTATTTGACTACTTAAATTGATAAAATTGTTGTTGATTTCACCGCTGAGCGTGGATATTATCGATGGATTAACACTATTGCTCCAAAAAGTCTGCCCATGACCATTCGCATAGAGTGTATAAAGCGAGGAGATAGGATAGTTTCCACTAGTACGAAAGTTGAGTTGTTGGAGTAACAGGGCATTCAAGTTTGCCCCTGTAGGATACGCCATTCTACCGTAATGACCCATTTTTGGGAATAACAGCAGACCGCAAGCGGCAGAGTCTAAAAACAAGATTATAAAGTAAGAGTAAAATGTCCAATTCAGGAGGACTCCTTCAATTAGTTGCTACCGGACGACAAGATATCTATCTTTCCGGTAATCCACAGACGACATTTTTTAAACAAGTATATCGCCGTTATACAAACTTCAGTATTGAGACTCAGAGAATCCCTTTTGACTCTGCCGTCGACTTTGGAAAACTGATTACGGTTACAGTACCACGTCAAGGGGATCTGTTGTCGCAGGTATATCTACAGATCAATTTGCCTAAAATAACGCCACAGGGCCCTCAGCCTTATCCACAGGGAGTTGTTACCGAACAGCCCACCAATTACGCACAAATTACTAATTCTGTAAGTTGGGTCAATGGTGTCGGTTACGCTATGATTGATTATATCAGTATTTGGATCGGTCAGCAGGAAGTTGACCGTCATTACGGTGAATGGATGTACTTATGGACGCTACTTAGTACACCGGGGTCAAAGAAGGACGGTGTATACGCTATGACGGGAATACAAGAAGTATTTAACGACCAATCTCAACAGGGTCCGCTCAATCTTCTTGTTCCACTCGACTTCTGGTTTTGTAAGAATCCAGGTCTCTCCTTACCGCTTATAGCGCTTCAGGCTACACCGGTTCGTTTCTATATTCGTCTCAAGAATGGTAACGACATGGTGTTCAGCAATAGTTTGGAGAACGCAGTTATTAACGGAACTCCTCAACCAACGATGCTTACGCAAAATCCGGTCATTATTACCGACATGGTAATGTGGGGTGATTACATTTATTTGGATACTGAGGAACGTCGTCGTTTTGTCTCATCGCGTCACGAATATCTCATTGAACAGGTCCAACAACAGAAGCGTTATAGTATCCCTTTGAACACCACCCGTATTTCGGTTCCTCTCGTCTTTAACAATCCGATTAAGGAGATGGTGTGGGTCGTAAACGAAGACCGTATGCTTCAAGCACACGAATATTTCAATTACGGCAGTCGTATGTTGAACGAAACCGGTATTCCAAACTTGGATATTATTGCCACCGC
>Ga0208379_1000269_pt1 | contig 24513 bp, 26 predicted proteins | sample CryBogCBE02Aug07_FD_184559 | JGI IMG/M metagenome (GOLD analysis project Ga0208379, IMG submission 184559) | Freshwater microbial communities from Crystal Bog, Wisconsin, USA - CBE02Aug07 (SPAdes) | ecosystem: Environmental > Aquatic > Freshwater > Lake | place: Crystal Bog, Wisconsin, USA... | reverse complement strand
AAAATTGTTGCTGATGTTAATAGTAGTGCACTAAAACAAATGCTAAACAATCTTAAGCAGAAGAGTTAAACTTTTCTAGCTTTAATGTGCGCACATTTTGACATTCAATATACTGACTGCCGTTGCTAGTCCTTACTTTTCCAACGCCGCAAACAACATCATAGTCATGATATGCTACTGGACCTTTGACCAATAAGTCAATATATTTTCCGTTGTCAATTCCGAGTGTAAGAAAGGTAATGTACTTCCCGCCTTCTCCCTTAAATACACGACCATTGGCAACAAGACCAGCAAATTCAAAACGGTCCAGATATTGATTAGCACAATAAAAACCTGGTAAAAAAGCGGCATCACCCCACCATCCATATTTTCTATATTCATATATAGGATCATTTAGCAAACTATAATTATATCCTAGTTCACGCAAGTCCCAACCAGCACGTTTTGCTTCGCACTTATAAACCCAACGGCGATAACTGCCTTCGCAGTGTTTCAAACATGCTGCCCAAAATGCTTTTGGATTATGTGTTTTTTGATATGCTAATGCCCATATCAATCTACCAAGATTTACAGCATGTGCACGACACAGCCCAAAATTACCAAGTTGATAAAGTTCATCTATAATCTCACCTTTGTTTGGGTGTGTGCCCATACGATGCATAAACTCATAAACTTTTTCTTCATTCTTTTTAGCAAATGCACGACGATACATATCTGCTTCATAGATATCACAACCAATAAGTTTGCTTATTTTTTTGATAGCATCATCTTCGTAAACAATACTTTCTTCTAGTCTCTTTTCTGTCCAATCATGAAAGAAACTGGCTTTCTGGCGACCCGTTGTAGCAACAGGACGTATAAGTGCTGTTGCAAATACACAATCGCTGCGTGACTTTGGTTGTATTGCACGGAATAATCGTCGCATTGCAGGTGATTCGCCTTGCGTTACACCTAACACATCGCCGTTGCATAGTAGTCGTATAGTATCCTCATCACAATCAGGATAATCTTCCAAACCCATATTAGGTTCTATTTCATAAAGTTGGCTTAGCCCACGATTGGCTAACACATCAACTTTTAAGTGTTCAAGGTCTTCTACTTCATGCTTGTCTAATAATATCTGATTATCAGCATTTATTAGACTTTTAGGTAGATTGTGTTTGAACACAAGTATGCCACCACAGTGTTTTGAGATGGCGCGTTTCTTGCCAAGCAACTTTTTTTCAATACGAATGGCCTCCCCTATGTCAATATCAAGATCATCATACTTAAAGTTGCGAGGCAATCTGCCAGTAGCACCAAGCCGACGAGCGGCTTCACGCTTGGCACTTTTTTCCTTAAATGTTACATAATTACTAATTCTTGCACTTTTGCCAGGCCAGCGTTTGAATATACGTTCCATAACGATACTCTGTGCCCAGTGTGGATAGTCAATATCAATATCTGGCAAATCATCACGGTGTGGATTTAAGAATCGTGATAGTGGTATATCCCACTTTATAGGATCAACATCTGTAATACCAAGTGCCCAACAAACTAAACTGCTGCCTGCGCTACCACGAGTCATGTGCGGCAGGTCAGCAGTCATATCTAATATTTCGCGGATTTGTAAAAAGTATTCTGTAAATCTTAAAGCCAGTATGATTTCTATTTCTTCGACAAGCCGTTCGCTATAAACCGTATCATCTGGTATTGTTCGTCTAAATTGTTTTAATAATGATTCACATTGTGCCTGTGCGTTATTTGGTAATTTCATTTATTGCCTTTGATGCCTGTGTGTGCCTATAATATAATTTATGCTTTTAATTATCGTAAATAAAAAAATGATAAACTACCAAGATATAAAACATTTGCATATGGAGTTTAGTAGTTTATGCAATGCAAGATGTCCACTATGTCCTAGAAATTTATATGGTTATCCATATAATCGTGGTTATGAAGAAACTAGTTTGTCACTAGAATTAATAAAAAAATCATTAAGTCCGCAGTTTATAAAACAATTACATATGATTTTAATAAATGGTAACTTTGGTGATTTTACTTCTAACTTAGAAAGTTTAGATATTATAAAATATTTCAAACAACACAATCCTAGTTTATTTGTGCAAATAAGCACAAATGGTAGTGCTAGAAATGTTGAGTTTTGGAGTGAGTTAGGCAAAATAAAAAATATTAAGATAGAATTTTGTTTAGATGGGCTAGAAGATACACATCATTTATACCGCCAAGATACTGACTTTAACAAAATAATTGAAAATGCTCAAACATTTATGTCAACTGGTGGTATTGCAATATGGAAAATGATTAGATTTGAACATAATAAACACCAAATTGAAGACGCAAAACAGCGAAGTATAGAATGCGGTTTTCGTGGTTTCAATTTAGAAGATCATGGACGAAACAGCGGACCTGTATTTGATAGAAAAGGTAATTTAGTTCATGTCATGGGTGATTGGAAGGCACATACTAGTTTATCAGAGATTCTTGAATTTCATGCCAACACAGAAAATACATTTACATATCCACCATATGATCCAAACAGAAAGTTAAGTTGCTTTACAAAGAAAGAAAGATCAATTTATATTGCAGCAGATGGTCGTGTTTATCCTTGTTGTTATATGGGTTTTTCGCCACATTCCTATAATAAAGGATGGCATGGTTTTGTTAATAAACAAATAGCACCTATAGTTAAAAATAACAACTTAAATGAAAACACATTACAAGATGCAATTTCTTGGTTTACTCAAGTAGAATCTAGTTGGTCTAAAACTAACGTAAAAGATGGTCGTATTATACAGTGTGATATAGCATGTGGTAAATTAGAAAGCACCTAATTACCCATAAATAATAGCGGAGTATCGTAATTTGCGCAAACAATCTCGTAGCATTCTTGATGAATTAAGCCATATGGCAATAGGTAAAGACACAGGATTTGTTTTAGAAAGTCGTGCTAACCACATTATTAATAGTGCTATTAATTTAATTAACCAACTCCGTGAAACATATGATACCCCAGAAGCAGATGAACTTGAACGCAGATTGTTAAACAGTATTCGCACACAAGAACCAGCAAAATTTGTGCGTGGTTTGCGCAAGATTAACGAATCCAAATAATATCATATATGTTAGGTTTTTTACTAAACACATAAATACTCTTAGCGTAACAAAAACGCAGATTTTTTGGAGTTAATAAAATGGCAGATTTTTATCGTGTAAATGGTAACGTTGGCGTTATCGGTGATGGTAAGGGCTTTGTTACAACTGCTGCTGGTGCAAGTTTCATCGGCAAGTTCCCAGTTGCTCTTGCTTTATATATTGCAAGTGGTAGCAACAGCGCACAAAACCTTGCAAGTGAACTAGGTGTTAACTATGCAGTTGAAGGTATCTTCAAGGCAATTAGTGCAAACACTACTGTTCTTGCTTACCAAGTAGAGCCAGGTTCAAGTGGCAACATCAGCGTTCTTCTCGAAGGTGCTGCTGGTCTAGGTTCAACTGATAGTGCAGTTGCTTCAACTGTTCAAAGCATGATCCGTAACGGCGGTAACGGTGCTGGTTACTATGGTAACAACAGCGTTGACGCAACTGGTTCAGTTGTTGTAAACCGTGGTTTCAAACTATCATTCACTTAATAGTTGAAAAAATAAAGATATTAAAAGGCGGTATTTTTACCGCCTTTTTTTATTGTCTATATAATAATATGATACGTTGTTTTACACTATTTGATTTAGGGACCGAACAAAATCCAAGTAAAAATTGGACATCATTATTGCAATCTATAAGTCTTTATGATGATTTTGAAGTTATAAATTTACCACGCAAAGTTTATAGAGAGATTGCAAATTTAGATTTTGGAGAATCATTTACTGGATTTCAAAATGTATGGTTGTTTGACTTTATTATTAAGAGTAATACAAATATAAATGACTTATCTAAAATAATACAACACTTACCAATTATATGCGGACTTAATGAAACTGTCAAGTTGCCATTAAAATGTGCGCTTACAGATTCAGAAAATAAAAATATCAGCTTTTTATCATTAAACAACGGTAATAAATAATTCTGCTACGGTGGGAAGGCAGATGAATACTCAGATATATTCAAATGAAAGAGAAAGTTTGGAAGCGCACGTCGACCTTTGTGCCGAGCGTTACAATAGGATGGATGAAAAAATGGATACTATGGAACTTAGACTTGCAAAAGTTGAAACCATAGTCAGCGAAATTAAATCTATGTTAATCGAAAAAGAAACTTTGGCTTATAAAAAACTCGTTGGCATTGGAATTGGCATAATTGGCTCATTATTAACTACACTAGTAGGACTTGTAATTTATATTGCAAAATCGCATGTATAAATTGACAGTGGTTATATATAGTAATATAATAACCATATGACTAATGAAAAACAAAAATTCAACAAAATTAAAAATTTCATAACTGATTCTTACAATAATTTACCAAAACAAGGTGTAATTATTGTAAAATCAGTTAGGAATGGGTTTATGGTTAATAATATATCTATTAAATTAGTTGATAATATTTGGGAAGTATCTAAAGAAGGTAATATTTTAAGTCGTTTTAGACAGCGGCGCACTGCAGTTATTTTTGCAGCACTAGTTTATAAAAAGCGCAGTATTGATAGTAAAAAGTTGGTTGGTCTAGATCAATTTTTAGATATCTGTTTAGAAGATAAAAACACTTTTTCATTAAGATTAAAGAAAACTGATAATCCAGTATATGCAGATAGACTTAGTAGAACAGAAGTTGAACTTGATTTATTAGAACAACAATTACAAGAATTAGAAAAAAGTCTGTCTTTGCAATAAATAACTAAAAGCAAGGACAGTAAAATGTTTGTAAAAGAATTTAACAATTGGTCATCTGCTGAACTTAATCAGCAATTAGCCAAAGTTTACAAATGGCATCTTAATTTAGCAAACTTATCAGAAAGTAATGCTAATGAAATGCTATCTACATTAAGAAACAAAATGGGCACTATTCGTAAAAGCTCTCAAGCACACCATGCAGAACGCAATCCACAATATATGGAAGCAGTTATAGTTACTAAAGTCCTTGAAACTTGGAAAAATGAAATGGCACACGGTCGCAAAATACTTGGTGAAAAGATGGCTGCAATTAATGAATATTGCACTACACAGTTGAATGAACGTGAATTATCACCATCAGAATTAAAAAGCCGTGAACATTATGTAAAGTCACTTAAAAAGCGCAGCGGCGATTTTGAAAAGCGTTATGGCAAGCGTGGTAAAGAAGTTATGTATGCTACTGCTACTAAGATGGCAAAGAATGAAAGCATTAACTTACCACCAGCATTAACTGAAGGTGAAATTGAAGCAGCACGTGTTACTATGGCTGCTCGTGATCTTGCAGACAGCGTTCAAGATATTGTAGAAAAAATCAGCGATATGCAAAATGAGCAATTGCCAGCACTTGTAAGTGCTATGAAAGATGAAATCGGTATGGATAAAGCCGAATCATTTAAGAATAGTGTAAATGAAACACTAGCAAATCTACTTCAAACAGCAAACACAGCACGTGATACACTTGATAATGCAAGTCGTGGTGTATATGGTACAGACCAACTTGGTATGGAACCAGATATGGGTGGTGACATGGATTCAAAAATGGATGTAGGCGCTGACACTATGCCTACTGATACTGCTCCAACTCCTCCACTAGGTAGCGATGAAGACCTAGCAACGGCTGATACTGCTGCGGGTGGAACTGCTGAATTAGGTCGCGGCAAGAGAGCCTAATATGAAATTACTGGAAGTTGCGCCAGATTTTGTTCGTAGTCAAGTTGGAACACTTATGACTATATTACAATATTTGCAAAGTAAAACAGAAACTGGCACAAAAATTCCTATGCAAAATATTACTAATTTAATGAATAACGCTGGTTATCCTTTTGACTGGCGTGCTTTAGAAGGTCTTAAAAAGAAATACAAAGCACTCGATGAATTAATTGGTAACTTTGATGAAAATAGTTTAACGCTTGGCAAAAGCGAAGATGAAGTTGGCGATGATATGGACGACGACATGAATGCTGACCAAGAACCAATTGGTGATTTGGATAATGCTTTAGGTTCAGAACCTATGTCTGAGCCTAGTTCAACACCAAGTGAGCCAGAAGTTAATATTGGTGATGGACGTAATCCTGAACGTTCAACAGTTGATAAAATGGCTGCAAGAGCAGCACGTTTTTAATCTAAATACACTATGCGCATAGGTGATTTAGAACAACTTACAAAATTTCATGATAAGTTAAATCCTGATTTATGGCAAAACAATCGCCTTAAACCAGAAGTTCGTCTTGCTCTTTTTAAGATTGCAAAAGCATTTGTTGATTTTATTAATATTCCTGATTTACAACTTACCGATATTACTGTAAGTGGCAGTAATGCTAGTTACAACTATAACAGTAGCAGCGATATTGACTTACATCTTGTTGCTGATGTAAATGGACCATGTGAAGAAGACCTTGATCAACTTTTTCTTGCAAAAAAAGGCGCATTTAATGATCAACATGATATTAACATTTATGGTCACGCAGTAGAAGTTTATGTTCAACGCAGCGATGAAAAACATATTAGCAATGGCATTTATAGCGTTTACAATAATAACTGGATTAAATTTCCAAAAACGTTAGTTGCTAATCCTGATACAACAAATATACAAGATAAATTTGAAAATCTACATGCTGAAATTGATCAAGCCATAGAAAGCGGTGACCGCCATACAATTAAACGATTAAAAGAGCGAATTAGAAAGTTACGTCAGAGTGGTCTTGAGCGTGAAGGTGAATTTGGTGTAGAAAATCTGGCTTTCAAACTACTGCGTAATGAAGGCGATTTAGATAAACTTAACGATGCTCACCTACAAGCCGTCGATAATGATTTAAGTTTGACAGAGGGTAATGCATTTAGTGGCGCATTACGAACAGCACGTGAAAAAGGTTTAGAATACTTTATAGTGGATGGCAAAAAATATAAAGTTAAAAAATCCATGCAAAAAGTTACAGAAGCATGGACTAAGAAATATAAAAAAAGTATAAATTGCAGCCATCCAAAAGGTTTTAGTCAAAAAGCACACTGCGCTGGTCGCCGTAAACGTCAATCTGGTGGAAAAACAAAGAGTAAAAGTGTGTCCTAAATAAAGTTGGAGTTATAAATGTTTACTGCTACTACCGCAAGAAGCCAAACTGTATCAAATTCAATAAGCGAAACTGAAATTGCGCTTATAAACCTTAATATTATTAGTGCGGTTACTGCTGGTAATGTTACAGCAACCCTTACTAAAACTACACAAACTACATTAAATGGTAATGTTATTATTGGCAGTCCTATGACTCTTGACCAAAATTATTATACGGCATGGCAAACTTCAGTTTCAAATGCTTATGCGACAGGATTAATGCAAACAGTGCTTGACAACTTTGCCCGTTTAGGTTATACTATTAGTAGAACTTCAACAGACGGACAACATATCAATTGGCAAATATCCTGGTAAAACACAACCAACAATATAATTATAGTGAAATTAAACGTAAAGAAACAGACCAAGGTCGTAGATATCTTACACCTGCTGGCGATGTTGTGCCATCTGTTACAACCATTTTAGATAAAACTAAAACAGAGGAAAAAAAGAAAATATTGCACGAGTGGAAACAGCGGGTAGGTGTAGAAAAAGCACAACAAATTACAACAGAAGCCGCTGGTCGTGGAACCAGTATGCACAAACAGTTAGAAAACTGGCTTGAACACGGTGAATTAAAAACTGGTAGCAATACTGTGCACCAACAAGGCGCAAAGATGGCTACAGTAATTGTAGAAGAATATCTAAAAGGTCAATTACAAGAATATTGGGGCATGGAAACTGGGTTATATTATCCACAACTTTATGCTGGTACCACTGACCTTGTTGGTGTTTACAACGGCAAACCATCAATTATTGATTATAAACAAACTAATAAACCAAAAAAAACTGAATGGATTCATGATTATTTTATGCAAGGTGCTGCTTATGCTGCTGCTCACAACGAAGTTTTCGGTACGGATATCAAACAAATAGTAATATTAATGTGCAGTAAAGATTGTGAACCACAGCGTTGGATTATCAAAGGTGATGATTTTGATAACTGGACTGCTGCATGGTGGGATAGAGTTTGGCAATTCTATGCGGATAAACCATAAATATCTCTATTAGTGAGAGATATGCATGTCAATCGTTCAAATCAGTAGAATACAGCACCGTAGCGGATTATACGAAAATTTACCACAATTAGCAAAAGCAGAATTAGGTTATGTCGTAGATAAACGCCGTCTTTTTATTGGTAACGGCTTATTAACTGATGGCGCACCACAAACTGGCAATACCGAAATTTTAACAGAATATAGTGATATTCTTAACCTAGCAAGTCTATATAATTTCAAAAATAGCGATGCAGGTTATAATCCACAAACAGGTAATACACGCAGTAATTTTAATAGTATTGCATCAAATGGTTCGCTTTATGTAGCCGTTGGTTCTGCTGGTGTAATTTTAACAAGTAGCGACGGTCAAATTTGGTCAAGCACAATTAGTGGAACTTCACAAAATCTACTATCTGTTACATATGGTGGTGGTTTATTTGTGGCTACTGGAACAAACGGCACCGTTATATACAGCACTAATGGCACAGTATGGCAAGCAAGTGGTGCAGTTTCTTATACTAATATTAATTCTATTGTATATGCTGGTGGTCAGTATGTTTTGGTGACTTCATTAGGTGAAGTTTATACAAGCAATAATGCTATTACTTGGACAAAACAAACAAGCACAATTACAGTTGCACTTAATGCTATTGCATATGGTAATAGCAAATATGTAGCAGGCGGTAAAAATGGCACAGTCATTACTAGTAGCGATGGCGTTACATGGTCATCTGGAACTGTTAGTTTTGATGATATTTTAGGATTAAGTTATATTTCTGATACAAGTGGTAACTATTTTGTAGCAACCTGTGCAAAAAATAAAATTTATTATAGTTCAGATGGCGTTACTTGGTTCAGATCATTAGTAGACGCATTTGTAAGTATAACAAATGACGGCGCAAATAGTTGGGCAATTACTTCTTGGGGCGATGTATATCAAGGCAGTAATGGAACTTTTACATATCAAACAAATATTGCTGCTGTTGAGAATTTTACATACATTTATCAAAATGGCGCAGGTCTTTTTACTGCACTAACAGGCAGCGGTCAAATTTATACTAGTGGAAACGGTTTAACTTGGACTGCTAGAACAAGCGGCGTATCAACGGGACTAAATTCGGTTTATTTTGATGGCACTACTTGGGTTGTTGTTGGTGATTCTGGTGTTATACTTACATCAACAAATGGAACTTCATTTACAAGCCAAACTAGTGGCACAACAAATAATTTAGTTGGTATTTCTAAACTAAGCACAACTACATGGATTGCAGTTGGTAATGGCGGAACTATTTTAACTAGTCCTAACGTAGTAACTTGGACTTCACGCAGTAGTGGCACAACAAGCAATTTACGTGATGTCGCAGTTGCAAATCTTGGTGGTGGCACATATAAAGCAATCGCAGTGGGAACTGGCGGTATTGGTGTAAGCAGTAGTGATGGTATTACTTGGAGTAGTGCAATATCAAATAGTGCTACTGACCCTTTTGGTAACACAGTTTCGCTTTCTGATCTGAATAATATTGGTTATTTTTCATTCACTCCACCAGGCGGTAGTTTAACAAATTTATGGATAGTAGTAGGTGATCATGGAGTGCTTGCTACAAGCACAAATGGAACTTCATGGAATACCAAAAGCACAGGCACGACTGCTAATCTAACAAATATTACCTATGTGAATTTATATTTTTATGTAAGTGGTGATGCTGGTTTATCATACCTTAGCGGTCAAACTGGACTTGCATATACATATTATAATTTATATTACAGTAATTCTAGTTTGCAACCTGACCTTTATAGTATCACTACAAATGGAACATTAAATGTTGTTGGTGGTGCTTATGGTTACCTATTTTATAGCACTAATCAATTTAAGTTTTATAGAAAAGAAACTGCTAGTTTAAGTTATACAAATCGCAGCGTAGGATATTTCAATAGTATATACTTTGCTGTAGGATATAATGGACATATTTCTACAAGTTCTACGGGACAAACCTGGACATCACAGAATTTTAGTTATGGCGGCACAGTAACACAACGTTCTATACAGAAAAAACTAGATGATGTAGTAAGTGTAAAAGATTTTGGTGCAAAGGGTGATGGATTAACAGATGATACAGAAGCAATTAATCGTGCTATGTATGAATTATACTGCCGTGTAAAAAACCAAGCCGCATATAAAATCCTAAACTTTCCAGCAGGCACATATATTATTAATGGTAGTTTGAATGTGCCTAGTAATGCTAGACTTTTTGGTGAGGGCGCAGGCAATACTATTATTACTCAAACTGCCAACCCTTACATTTACCCATATGTAACATGGGTAATGTATACTGCTGATAACTTACAGCAAATTCAAAATCAAATTGGATTAAATGGCGCAAGTCTGCCTACAAATATCACTATTCGTGATATGACATTAAACAGTCTTAATGATGGATTGATTATAGATAGCGCAAGCAGTGTTCAGTTACAAAGTGTATCATTTAATGGACCTTTTAATACAGTAACTACTGCTACCGACTCAAATAATGGCAGCACTACTGCTGGTGTCAAATTTTATGGAAAGAATTTAGTATTTGCAACAGATATTAATATCGTTGATTCCTATTTTAATGGTTTTAATAGCGGCATTTATTTGCCAGCATCAAATTATAGTAGTAATTGTTTATTTGACAGTTGCACATTCTTTAATACGTATTATGGTGTGTATCTTGTTGGAGCAAATGCAAAAGGTATTACTTTAAGTAATAGTTATATGAACTTAGTCTACGCAAGTGGATTATATGCAACAAACTGCACTAATGTTGTTAGTTTAAGCAATTATTATTCAGATGTTGGTGATAAACTTCTTGGTACATCTTATCCTAATGTTCCTGTAATTTATTGGGATGCTACATCAAGAAGCAGCGGAAGCATAGGTGATACATTTGACAGAACTGATGGTTATACTGTAAGCGAGACTGCAAACACATTCCAGTGGGATTTTGCAGAAGGTTTACGTTTAGGAACTTGGCAAGCCAATAGTGGTGAAAGTTTAGCACTTGCAAATAATACAACTGCAGCATTAATTACTAACTTAGATGATTATGGTTCAACATTTGGTATTGAATTCCAGTATAGTATTACAAGAAATAGTCAAGTAGCCAGCGGTGTGGCAAAATTTACCTTGACAAGTGGCGGACAATATTGTATAGAAGATGATAGGGCACAAAGTGGTGAGGTTGGTGTTACCTTTGGATATAATGGTAGCAGTGATTTAACTTACACAACTGACTCTAGCGGAACAGGTCTTATCAACTATGCAATTAGATACTTTGAAATGCTATAATTGGTTTACCAAATATAGCACAGAAAACATCCTTCAGTGGCGCGAATTTCGTCGTAGTTTACATAGCGATCATCTAAATTCTATTGCTGCTGCTTGGAGTATTTGCCCGCTTATAGATTCATATTTGGAATTTGATAATCCTAGAAATTGGCCTGATCCTTGGACACTTATAAGTGAAGGAATATACGACGACACCGCTCGTTGTTTAGGTATTTTTTACACAATATACTTTACTTCTTATGCAAAAAAAGATAATATGGTAATAGAGGTTTATCGTGATCGCACTCGTCATGAGTATCTCAATTTAGTAAGATGCGAGGACCAATTATATACGCTTAATTATACTGAAGGACAGGTTGTAAATAACCTCATCATCGAACCAACAGCAGAATTGATAACAAAAGTTACCGCTAAACATTTACATATATAAGGATTAAAAATGGCAATTAACGTAATAAAGCGTGATGGTCGCAAAGAACCATTGGATATTGAAAAACTTCATAAAGTAGTATTTTGGGCGACAGAAAACATAAGTGGAGTTAGTGCCAGTGAGTTAGAAATCCGAAGTCAAATACAATTTTACAATAATATTAAAACTAGTGAAATTCAAGAAACTATGATTAAGGCTGCTGCTGACCTTATCAGTGAAGATGCACCTAACTACCAATTTGTCGCAGGTCGTCTTGTAAATTATCATCTACGCAAAGAAGTATATGGCGATTATCATCCTTGGGCACTAATTGATATCATTAAGAAGAATGTAGCAAGTGGTTTTTATGATCCTGCTCTGCTTAATGATTATAGCGAGGAAGAATGGGCAACTATTAATAAATTTGTTGACCATGAACGTGATTGTGCACTAGCATATGTTGCTATGGAACAACTGCGTGGCAAATATCTTGTGCAGAACCGTGTAACTGGTCAAATTATGGAAACGCCACAAGTTGCTTATGTTCTTATTGCTGCAACACTATTTGCAAAATATCCAAGTGAAACACGTCTGCGTTATGTAAAAGATTACTATGATGCTATTAGTAAGCATGACATTAGTTTACCGACTCCTGTGATGGCTGGCGTCCGCACACCACAGCGTCAATTCAGCAGTTGCGTTTTGATTGAAACTGATGATAGCCTTGATAGCATTAATGCTACAACTAGTGCTATTGTAAAGTATGTAAGTCAAAAAGCAGGTATTGGTATTGGTGCTGGTTCTATTCGTGCGATTGGTTCACCAATTCGCAAAGGTGACGCCAGCCATACAGGTCTTATTCCATTTTATAAACTATTCCAAAGTGCTGTGCGTAGTTGCTCACAAGGCGGTGTTCGCAATGGTGCGGCTACACTTTACTATCCACTATGGCATTATGAAATTGAAGATTTGTTAGTTCTAAAAAACAACAAGGGCACAGAAGATAATCGTGTTCGCCATATGGATTATGGTGTTCAGTTTAACAAGTTAATGTATGAACGACTGTTGAGTGGTGGCGACATTACTTGCTTCTCTCCAAGTGATGTGCCAGGCTTGTATGATGCTTTCTTTGCAGATCAAGATAGGTTCAAGGAACTTTATGAAAAGGCAGAAAAGAATACTAAGATTCGTAAAAAAACTTATAAAGCAATTGATTTGTTTAGTATGTTTATGGAAGAACGCAAGAATACAGGTCGCATTTATCTTATGAATGTTGACCATGCAAATAGTCATGGAGCATTTATTGAAAGCGTTGCGCCAATTAAGCAAAGCAATCTGTGTGCCGAAATTGCACTACCTACAAAGCCACTAAGCCATATTTTTGATGAGTCTGGTGAAATTAGTCTTTGCACACTAAGTGCAATTAATTGGGGTAATGTCAAGGAACCAAAAGACTTTGAACGCATGTGTGACTTAGCAGTGCGTGGACTTGATGAATTGCTTGACTATCAAAATTATCCTGTTATTGCAGCACAGTTAAGCACTATGAATCGTCGTCCACTTGGTATTGGTATCATTAATTTTGCATACTTCCTTGCAAAGAATGATGTATCATATAGTGATCCACGTGCACTACAACTTGTTGATGAATACGCAGAAGCATGGAGTTATTATCTTATTAAGGCTAGTAACCAACTTGCAATTGAAAAGGGTGCCGCACCAAAGAATAACGAAACAAAGTATGGTAATGGTATTTTACCTATTGATACCTATAAGCGTGAAGTTGATGAACTTGTTCCACATACTGAACGTATGGATTGGGATAGCCTTCGTGCAAGTCTTAAAGAATATGGTATCCGTAATTCTACACTTATGGCACTTATGCCAGCAGAAACTAGTGCACAGGTTGCAAATGCTACAAATGGAATTGAACCACCACGCAGTCTTATAAGTGTCAAGCAAAGCAAGCATGGAGTATTAAAGCAAGTTGTGCCAGAGTTCCGCAAGTTAAAGAACAAGTATGAATTGTTATGGGATCAACAATCACCAGAAGGCTATCTAAAACTTGTTGCTATCCTACAAAAGTATATTGACCAAAGTATCTCTACCAACACAAGTTACAATCCTACATTCTATGAAGATGAAAAGATTCCGATGAGTGTTATGATTGGACATCTGCTACTTTGCTACAAATATGGTATTAAAACCTTATATTATTTTAATACATACGATGGTCAAGGTGAGGTTAATATCAATAAATTGTTTGAAGAAAAACCAATACCTACTGAGTTTGCCAATCTACAACTTCTTGAAGATGAAGCAAATTGTGAAAGTTGTACAATTTAACTTGACAAAATAAAATTAATATGGCAATCTTATGTGATATGAAAGTAGAAAGGCACACTTATGGCTGTTAACGGCTCACTTACTGATATTATTCGCAAGTCAAAACAAATGCTTAAAAAGGAGTTTACGCAAGGCGCAGGTCTAGATAAAACGCCACTAAAAGCATATTCTGGACCTTCTCTTGAAAGATCATGTGAGTTTATGTTGAAACTTATTATTGAGGATTTGTCTAACAAGTACCCGAATAGAAGTATTCAACACTCAAAAGCATATCTTAAATCAGATCACCCAGATTGCAGCGATGAGCGTCTTGACCAACATATTCTTGTTGATGGAAAATATGTTCTGTTACAAGAAGACCGTGCTTGGATTGATAAGCCTTTTTATACATTAAAACGAGGCGTGGTTCGTAATATTATGCTTTCATGTGCAAGTAAATTGCATGAGAATATTAAGTTTATCTTTATTGGTTATTGTTTAGATTATACCCAAAAAATTGTCAATACTTGTGATTTGTGTCAAGGTTATGGTGATAAAGTTTTGACTTATTCTATTACTGGTCGTCGTCGTGGGGCCAAGGTCAATAATAAAAGTGTTAATTGGTATGAAACTGGATTTAGCGACGAAAATGTTGAGTCTTATATTGTAAATGCTTATAATATTATAGAGGATGCTTGCAAGTAATGAGTGAGAATGTAATACTTTTTAACGGTGATTGTCTTGTTGAAATGAATAATATACCAGATCAAAGTATTGATCTTATATTATGTGATTTGCCATATGGAACAACAGACAGAAGCGGCGTAAGCAGTGACGGAAAAAATAGATTATTAAAGTGGGATACAGTAATTCCACTTGATCAATTATGGACACAGTATAAAAGAGTATTAAAGCCTCTTGGAACTGTTGTGCTAACAGCAGATCAACCATTTACAAGTCAACTTGTGCTATCAAACTTAGAATGGTTTAAGTATGAGTGGATTTGGAAAAAACAACGAACTACTGGTTTTCTATTAGCAAATTATAGACCCATGAAACAAACCGAAGATATTCTTGTGTTTTCGCCAGGCGGAGCAGCAGCGGCTTCTCGTGATGGTAAAAATATGACTTATAATCCACAAGATTTGCTTGAAAAGAATGTAAAAAAGAAGAATAGTGCAAAACGTTTAGGTAATTTTCTTCACAATCCTGAACACATGGGTGCTAATAATAAGTTGTTACATGAAACAGAGTATGAACAAAAGTATTCTAATTATCCAACTGAAATATTAGAGTTTGGCTTAGAGAAAAACCTAGTTCACCCTACACAAAAACCAGTAGCATTAATGGAATACCTAATCAAAACATATACTAATGAAGGTGAAATCGTTCTAGACAATTGCATGGGCAGCGGCACAACTGGCGTTGCTGCGATAAATTGTAATAGAAAATTTATTGGTATTGAAAAAGAAAAAGAATATTTTGATATTTGTAAAGCGAGAATGAATTATGAGCACAGTATTTGATGCAAACGACAGAAGTGACCATACTAAGTCACTAGCTTTTTTAGACCCTAACGGTGGTGTAAGTATCCAACGCTACGATACACTCAAATATAAACAGTTTGATAAACTTACTGATAAACAGTTAGGATTCTTTTGGCGTCCAGAAGAAGTTGATATTCTTCGTGATGCAAAAGACTTCAAAGATTTGTCATTTAATGAACAGCATATCTTTACAAGTAACTTAAAGCGTCAAATCTTACTTGATAGTGTTCAAGGTCGTGCACCAGCAGTAGCATTTGGTCCTATTTGTTCACTACCAGAATTAGAAACTTGGATTACAACTTGGACATTCAGTGAAACAATTCACAGCCGTAGTTATACACATATCATTCGCAATGTGTATGCTAATCCATCAAAAGTATTTGATGAAATGATGGACATCCAAGAAATTGTTGATTGTGCTCGCGATATTACTGATTTGTATGACAAGTTGATTGAAATGAACAATCTTATTAGTATTGACCCATATTGGGTTGATGACCGTGAAGTTGTTCGACCATATCAACACAAGAAAGCCCTTTGGCTTGCGCTTATGAGTGTTAACATTCTTGAAGGTGTGCGTTTTTATGTATCATTTGCTTGCAGTTGGGCATTTGCTGAATTGAAAAAGATGGAAGGCAATGCAAAGATTATCAAGTTTATTGCACGTGATGAAAACCTACATCTTGCTGGCACCCAAACACTACTCAAGTTATTACCAAAAGATGATCCTGATTATGAAAAGATTGAAGTAGAATGCCGTGAACAAGCAATTAAGTTATTTGATGATGCAGTCAAGCAAGAAAAAGCATGGGCAGAATACTTGTTCAAAGATGGCAGTATGATTGGTCTTAACTATCAACTACTTGCTGAATATGTAGAGTTTATTGCAAACAAGCGTATGCAAGCAGTCGGTCTTGGTCAGCCATATCCTACTAAGAATAATCCGCTGCCTTGGACACAAAAGTGGATTGCTGGTGCTGAAGTTCAAGTTGCGCCACAGGAAACTGAAATTAGTTCTTATGTTATTGGCGGAACTAAACAAGACGTTGATAAAAATACATTTAGTGGATTTAGCCTGTGAAAAAGTGCAAGACTTGTAATAGCGATAAGAAGTATAACGCTAAACATGATGCTTACTATTGCGAGTCTTGCGATGAATGGTTAGAAAAAAATTGTGGCGATCCTGAATGTGATTACTGCCACGACCGTCCAGAAAAACCAAGCATGATAAAGGAAAACAAATGATTACCTTATATACAAAAGATAATTGCCCATATTGCGACATGGCAAAACACTATCTTAAAAACATTAATGAAGAATATACAGAAATTAATATAAATGAAGAAGGCGTTCGTGATTGGTTGGTAAGTGAAGGTCATAAAACTGTACCACAAATTTATTACAATAACAAACTTTTAGTTGAAGGTGGTTATACAGGGTTAAGTAAAGTATCTGCGGAAGAACTACAGGAGCGCAAGCGTGATATTAGAGAAGGTTGAACCAAACAAAGTAATGACAATCAAACTCATTACTGGTGAAGAATTAATTGCTAGAATAGCAGAAGAAACAGAAACTACTTATAAACTTACAAAACCACTTTGCATGATTGCTACTCCGCAAGGCGGATTTGGTCTTGCGCCAGCGGTGTTCAGTATTTCACCCACAGATTCTGTAATGGTAAATAAAAGTGCAGTTGCACTCTATGGCGCAACAGACAGCGACATTGCCAATCAGTATCTTGCTAAAACAACAGGGATAACGTTGGCAAAGTCTATCTAGGAGATAGAATGCCAATACCAACAAAATTAGGTAGTTTGAATACTGGTGCTGGTGCTATTATTAATGGTGAACCTACGGTTTTAATCAATAATAGACCAGCAGCACGAGTAGGTGATTTTTATAGTGGGCATCCTGGTTTTGATCCAAGACATCCGCATCCACCAAATCCTATTATTAATGGCAATCCTAGAATATTAATTGCTGGTAGACCACTTGGATATCTTGGCGTATTTGAAAGTTTGCGTCACGTTGCTATCCCAACTGAATCTAATATGATAATTGGTGCGATGTAATGGCATTAGGCAGTTATACTAATGGTAATGGAAATATATCTACATTTACTGGCAATACTACAGTTATCGGTAATGGCACTACTTTTACCACACAGTTAAAACCTGGTGCAGTAATTGGTAATATTGGTAATGTTTTTATTGGATATGTAAGTCAGGTTATTAGCAACACAAGTGCAGTCCTAAGCAGTAATGCAAATCTTGCTTTAAGTAATAGTTCTTTTCACTATAAACCGTTGTTGGCAAATGCATACACATTCACATATAATACTAGTGGTAACATTACAGCAAATGCAAATAGTTATATTTTAAGTGGTATTGGCACAAAATTTACTAAAGATACTACCTATGGCAATAAAATATATGTTACAAATATAAACGGAGTAAATGTTTATGTTGGCAGAGTGGAGTTAATCACAAGTGATACCAGTTTGTATTTGAATACAAATGCTTTTGCTAACGTTAGTAATGTTCAATATTTTAGTGTAACGCCTACTACTAACTTTCTAGCAATAGGTCAAGGCAGTGCACAAGATGCACCTAACATTAATGCTGGTGCGTCACTTATTAATACTGCACTTTATAATTGGGCAAGTAGTGGATATATTCCAAATGTAAGCATAGTTAATAATTATCATCCACCTGTTCGTGATAGCATAACTGGTGTTTTAGTTAATTTGCCAGCAAGTATCTTTACACGCAACAGCAATATCGGTAATATGAATTATACACTAGGTTCATCAATAAGTTCTAGTGGCGTAGGTTATAGTGTAACTAATTTTGATGCAAATCAAAGTGTATTTGGTACAGATGTAACTAATGTTCATGATGCTCTTTATAATAGTGATACATTAAAAAGAACAGTTCTAAACGCAACAGATATCACACCTTTACAAAATCTTGTTCCTACTACTGCTGCCGATGCAGCAGCACAATTTGTTGGTGGTGTTGTGCCTCGTGTTACAGATAATATAAGTTTAGCAAAAGAATATTTCAGCACACTTGGTGTGCGCATACAATTACAAAACAATCCATCAAACTTTGGTTCAAACCAAGATATGTCACTAAGACAACAAGCACTAGGCTTGAAAAAACTAGTAGCAACTGGTGTTCCTATTGCAATACCTGGCTTGTTAAATGTCAAAATAGATACATACAATAATGCTAATATATCTTGGACACCTCCATCTTTCTATTTGAGTAGCGTGAAATAACATGGCAACAATTAAAGATACTACACTTACAACATCAACAATTACAGTATTTGAAGGTGGTAATGCTACCATAGGTAAAACAGATACTGATGGCCATTTAATGGGCTATAATGGTATGCACAGCGTTGTAGATTTGAATACAGGTCAGACTCGTTTAGTAACACAAGCAGATGTTGCAAATTTCAGTGCGCAAGATTGGCAAGACCAAATGAATTACCAGATGAGTAATACATATGCGCCCATTGCTGCGGCACATATTAATGCTATGGGTGGTAATTGGGATAATCTTGATCCACAAACACAAGCATCACTTACAAGTTTAGCATGGAATTATGGCGATAAAAGTTGTTTGAATCCAACGTGGGCTGCTGCGGCACAGGCTAGTGCTAATGGTCCCCCTGATCAAAATGGATTAAATTCAATTGCTGATACTGTTGATAAACATTCAAGTGATAATGGTGGCATTAATGCTGCTCGTCGTGCATCAGAAGCAAATGCTATTAGAACAGGACAGCCTATAAAAAGCGCACACGGTGGTGGTCCAAGCAGTCAAATTTCAGATAGAAGCAAAGGCAAAGCACCAGGCACAGGCGCAAGTTGCGCTGGCGCAGGCATGGGTATTTTTGGTGCTATTGCTGCTGCTGGTATGGCACTAGGTGCTGGTTTTGGTATAAGCGGTGCGCTAGGTGCTGTAATGGGTGCACTTGGACAAACTGGTATAACAGGTGCTATGAGTGCAGCACTAGGTCAAGCAGGCAACGTGCTCGGTGGTGGTCTTGCTGGCGCATTAGGACAAGTTGGTGGTGCTATTAATACACTAAGCGGTGGCGTATTTCAACAGTTAAGTCAAGTAGGAAGCGGTATATTGCCTAGTTTAACAGGCGTGTTACCAAGCGGATTAAGTGGTGTTTTGGGCGGTGCGTTAAATGGCGCAGTAGGCAGTATCATGGGACCACTTAATGGAATTTTACAAAATCCACTAAACTTGCCAAATGCTATTCAACAATTTGGTGCAAACGGTGGCTTAAATGGTATGCTAAACCGTGTTGCTAATAATATGGTAGGTGGTGCTGCATTTGGTGGTACTACGGCTTTATTACAAAATATGGGTATATCAAATGCATATGGCAGTATTGCCAATAATGTTGTAGGCGCAGTAGCCGAAGGAACTGGTTTACGATTTGGTGGCGGACCTGGTGGTATTGGTGCTAACTTCTTAAACAATAATGGTGTAATAAGTTTTGGTATGAGTGCGCTAAGCAGCAACTTGCCAGCAGCAGCACAAAATTTTACTAATTTAGGTTCATTTTCTACAACAAATTTATTACGACTACAACAACCAAGTAATGTTCTAAATCAAATTGTTGCTGCTGGTTTAGGAAATACAACTGGTATTACCGCACAACTTATTAAAAATAATATACCTGTTGCTGGTATTGATAATCCACTTCATGATACAAAAGCACAGCAAATATTGAATAGTATAACTGATTCTGCTGCTATTGGTGCTGTAAGTAGTAAATTTAATATTGGCAAACCACTAACTCATCTAGGTCAATTAACTGATTATAGTTATATGTGTCCTGATTTGGTTACAACAGGACCAAGCAAATCATTTAATGATTTAGGTCAACATCTTATTAGTCTTGGCGTAACAAAAGCAAGTGATTTCCAAACTATTGGAACAGCAATAAGCAAGTGCGATGCTGGTTTTGATTTGAACAATATTAGTCAGATGAGCACACCTATGTATCCAGAAGCAGCAAGTCAATTATATCAAACATATGGCTATGGTGGTGGCGGTCTAGGTGAAATTACTATGGCAGATTTTATAGGAACTGCTGCTGGTTATGTTCATAACGATACATTACCTTATATTATTAAAGCAAATAACGATCTAATGAATACCACACAAGGTCAAACCATAAATGGACTTGTTGTTCAATTACAAACGCTGCTACAAGGTGGATATCATGTTGCTGGCAGCGCAGCCGATCCTTCTACAGGACAACCTGCACAAGCAGATAGTATTGTAATGAACGGTATGACATTTTATACTCTTGATAGTGCTGTCCAATATATGATTACACAAATTGAAAACGCACTTACTGCAATCAAAGGTATTAGTGATCCTAATATTGTTGCTGCTATTGCTGCTTGCGAACAAGCGCATGCGGCAAGTTGCGCACAGTTGCTAAAAGAAAATCAAAATATACAAAAATTTAATATGAATTTATTTGGCACATATGAAAATAACCCCATTACTGCATATGTTTTTGCAGATGGGTTGCCGTATTATGGTCAGCAAAACGGTTATGGACAAATTGGTGATTACTTAGAGCGTGTAGCAAGTAGCGATATTTATGGTGACGCTATTCGTGCTGCTATGCGTCAAGGTCGTAATGCTGCTGCACTTACTGATTTAGGTGTAAATGTAGAAAGATTCAAACTTCCACATAGTCAATATTATCGTGATCCATCTAGTTTCTATCTTGCTGCTTATACTGGTAATTTACCATCAGTTCCACAAAACTTAATTGATCAATATATTCCGCAATCACCGCAAGAAACTTATATTGATAATCGCAATCAAATGCTAATTGATGCTGGCTATGATCCTAGAACTATGTTACCAGCACAAGCCGATGAAACTTATTTCGATCTAACTTGGTCAAATACAAACGTTGCTGTGCGTGAAGATATTGGATTAGCAGTTGTACGTCAAGTTATTGATAGTAACATGATTGTAATAGGCGATAAGGCTTATTTGGTAGGATTAGATCGTAGCCAAACATTAGTGGCTACTATTAATGATAAAGGTCTTATTTTACATAATAATGATGCGTTTGTCGCTGGCATGTTGGCGATTATTAACAAAACACTTTACGGTAATATAGGCACAACTAAATTTAATACACCATTCTTTACTGACCAAATGGTTTATGGTGTGCTTGAAATGTTAGCACAAGTAACGCCTGGCAATATTAACGGGCTAGCCAATACGCTTATTGGTGCTAACGTTATGTCAGGATTGCTAGCAAAGTTTAATACTGTATTCGAACAACTTATTAAAGTTACTGATACAAGTATGGATCGTAATATTATTGCGCCTTGGGGTGCTGCTGGTCCAGACGGTCAAACAACTACACTAATTAGATAATGCAAGCCAACGTAGAAAAAATCTGGCATTTTACGTGTGAATTTTGTAAAATGTGGTTTAGTATCGCCGTTATGGACGATTGGAAACCTAAAAAACTATATTGCCCACATTGTGGCAAGCAACAAGAAATAAAACTTGACATAACTTCCGAGTAGTGCTATAAATAATATACTGTTGTTGATAATAATCATAATAGTCGGAGAAGACGGGGCTTCGATGCCCCCATCTCCACCATAGATACATTGGTTCCCTAATAGCGATAAAGGGATAACTAGATCGCATCGACCAATGTATCTTTGATGGGGATGAAAGGGATCGATTCACGATGAAGAGATTGTTGGAGATAGTGGGTTGGATGCCTTATAGTCCAAAAATCGTAAGTGCAAACGACAATATGGCACATGATCTTCGCCTAGCGGCTTGATCGGAGTTCGGTGGGAACTTGGCAACAGAATCCCACCACTTTTTTATTGAGGGCGATGAAAAAATTTATAATCTCTTTGGCACTGCTCTTAACAGTGAGTTATCCTGTTTTCGCCAAAGACCCCAAACCCCAAAAACCTATTGTTGTAGAAAATCCTAGTGAGTGCGTTGCGCAAGCCGTTTATAATGAGGCTCGTGGCGAAGACTATCAGGGACAGGTTGCTATTGCTTGGGTTATTAGAAACCGTTTACAAAGTGGTAAGTTTCCTAATTCACCATGCAAGATTGTTTATGAAAAACATGGACTTGATTGCCAATTTACTTTTATCTGTTTTCCTTTTAAGCCAATAGATAAAGTTGATGATCATAATGATTTTTATAGTATTGCTATGATGGTTTTGTATTCAACATATATGCTTGATCCAACCGATGGTGCTCTATACTTTAATAATAAACCATTTAAGAATAAACACTTTAAGTTTATTAAAAAGATAGGACACCACTGGTTTTACACAGATGCAGATTAGTTAATGCTTTGACCTGTATCACGAATATTGGTTAATTTTTCAATATAAAGACTCATGTTGTGGTCATATAGTCCATCAAACAATTGACCTTTTTTCCAACAGCGAACATGTGCTCTCATGCTATCCTTAAAGCGTTGATAACGACTTAATGGACGTATATTACCATAAAAGTTGATATAACATAATGTGCCATGATGTTTGAATAGCAGCGCACTTGGCGGTACATGTGTAACCATATCGTTGCAATTTACAAAACGATAGTGTTCAGTTGCAATACCTTCCACATAATCAGCATTACCAAGACGAGGTTGCCCAAAGGTCATAAGTTTTACTGGCGGATAACCAGCAAATTCTAGTTCTTGGGTGATATAAAGTGCCATTGCAGCACCTAAACTATGTCCAGTAACATAGATGTCTTTGCCTTTGTTCTTTGCAACCCAATCTAAAACTTGGTCAAGAATCTTACGTGCTTCACGACGAAATCCTTCATGCACCCAACCTTTGCCGTGACGCTTTGGAATAGTGTCAAGGTCGGCAAGTAGATCATTTGGTTGTGTGGGCTGTGTGCCACGACAAGAAACGATAACTTCGTCTTTACTGGCTGCAACATAACCTTGTGCGCCTTCATTATCCAGAAACTTATACTTGGTAAAACCAAGATTATCAAACACTTCAAAATAATTATCTTTATATGCATCGCTGGCAATTTGTGCCATATTTACTGCTAATTCAGGTAGTTTAAGGTCTGCTAACATAATTGATTCTCCTTTTAATATTATTTATTGGAACAGAATTGTCATATATGTTGGACTAAATATCACGTTATCAATTACACATAGTTTTTCAACGATTCAATTATTTTTATAACTTCAACAAATAATCAAATCAAGGAAAAATTATGTTTAGAAAACTTATTATTGCAATTGCTGCAGTGGCAGGTATCGTTGCGTCATCTCACGCAAATGCACAAGCAGTTTATAATAGTATTGCAACTGCATATGTAACTACAACAATTAGCCAATTTGTAGTGTTTGATAGCACTATGCAAAGCGGCGGAACTTTTAATTTTAGTGTGTTAGCACATAATGGCGGTGGTCGTGCTGGTCAAAGTGATACAGCAAACGTTAAAATAGAATTTTATAATAGCAGTAATCAGTTGATTACATCAACAAATTCAAGTTATAGCAACAATTTACCAAATCCAAATGCTCTTGGTGGAAACCCACAAATTGATCCTAGTGTGCCTTGGGCAACATTAACAACAAGCGCAACACTTACTTCACAACAAGCATCAACTG
>Ga0208379_1000267_pt1 | contig 24522 bp, 20 predicted proteins | sample CryBogCBE02Aug07_FD_184559 | JGI IMG/M metagenome (GOLD analysis project Ga0208379, IMG submission 184559) | Freshwater microbial communities from Crystal Bog, Wisconsin, USA - CBE02Aug07 (SPAdes) | ecosystem: Environmental > Aquatic > Freshwater > Lake | place: Crystal Bog, Wisconsin, USA... | reverse complement strand
GAGACCGCCAAGATCCTCAATCCCGGCAAGACTGTCGTCATCCCCGATCTCGACGCCGGATGCTCCCTCTCGGACTCATGCCCGGCCGGCAAACTGGAAGCCTTCCTGAAAGAACACGCCGCGAAGAACTATTACGTGATCGCCTACATCAACTGCAGTGCCGGAGTGAAGGCGCTGGCGGACGTGATCTGCACCAGCGGCAACGCGGTGAAAATCGTGGAGGCCGCGCCGAAAGACCGGCCGATCCTCTTTGTGCCCGACCAGAACCTCGGGGCATGGGTCACCGAAAAAACGGGGCGTCCGATGGATCTCTGGCAGGGTTCCTGCTACGTCCACATGGAATACACCCGCGACAGCATCGAGCGGGCCAAGGCGGAGCATCCCGAAGCCCTCGTCGTCGCCCATCCCGAGTGTCCCCGGGCCGTGCGTCTTCTGGCCGACGAGGTCTGCTCGACCGAGAAGATGGTCTCCTACTGCAAGAAATCTCCGGCCAAGGCTTTCGTGATCGTCACCGAGGACGGGATGCTTCACCGCCTCCGCCGCGAGTGCCCGGACAAGGTCTTTATTTCCGGTCCCACCGACACCTGCGCCTGCGCCGAGTGCCGGTACATGAAGCGAAACACACTGGAAAAACTCTTTCTCTGCCTCCGCGACCTGAAACCCGAGATCACGATGGATGAAGACCTCCGCGCCCAAGCGGAGAAGTCGGTGAGGAGGATGCTCGAACTCAGCCGCTGATTCCATGTCCACCCCCTGCCTCCCCGGCCCCGTTTCCGAGGCCCTTTGGAATCGTGCTCAGAAGCGCCTGGTTGGAGGGGTGAACTCACCCGTACGTGCCTTCCGGGGTGTTGGCGGCGAACCCTTTTTCGTCAATAGGGCCAAGGGCTGCAAAATCTGGGATGTCGATGGGCGGGAGTATGTCGACTTTGTCGGCACCTGGGGACCGGCCATCCTCGGCCACGCGTCGCAGGTCGTCCTCGATGCCGTGACCGAAACGGCGAAGCATGGCACGAGCTTCGGCATCCCCAATACCTTGGAAGTCGAAATGGCCGAGACCATCTGCCGGATGGTTCCCTCGGTGGAGAAGGTCCGGATGACCAATTCGGGCACGGAAGCCGTTCTCGGAGCAATCCGACTTGCCCGCGGATTCACGGGACGCGAGCGGATCGTAAAGTTCGAGGGTTGCTATCACGGCCATGTCGATTCCCTGCTCGTCAAAGCCGGCAGCGGAGCCCTGACACTCGGCCAACCCGACAGCGCGGGGATCCCCGCCACCCTCGCCTCGCTTACCTCGACGCTGCCGTTCAATGACCTCCCGTCCCTGCAGGCGCTCTTCTCCGAGAAGGGATCGGAAATCGCCTGCGTGATCCTGGAACCCGTCCCTGCCAATGCGGGACTCTATCTGCCCGAGCCCGGCTATCTAGAGGGGATCCGAAAGCTCTGCACCGACCACGGGGCCCTGCTGATTTTTGATGAAGTGATGACCGGATTCCGACTGGCTCCGGGAGGGGCTCAGGAGGTCTTCGGAATCACGCCCGACCTGACCACCCTCGGCAAGGTCATCGGCGGCGGGCTCCCCGTGGGCGCCTTCGGCGGTCGTGCCGAGATCATGGATCATCTGGCACCCCTGGGCTCCGTCTATCAGGCCGGGACGCTCTCGGGTAATCCCCTCGCCCTTGCGGCGGGACTCGCCCAACTCAAGGAAATGGAGCGGATCAACGGCTGGAAGCTCCTCGAAGAACTCGGCGCCGCAATGGAGGCCTCCGTCCGCGCCCTCATCAAGGGGAAGCCCTTCACCTTCCATCGGATCGGCTCGATGTTCTGCCTCTACTTTACCGAAGGGCCCGTCCGTCATCTTGCGCAGGCCAAGAAGAGCGATACCGCCGCCTTCGCCCGGTTCTTCCACGGTGCCTTGAGGGAAGGGTTTTATCTGGCCCCCTCCCAGTTTGAGGCCGGCTTCCTCTCCACGGCCCACACGCCCGGGGATCTGGAAACCGTCGCGGCCAAGATGGCCTGTCTCCTGAACTGACCGGAAAATCCGGCCCTCCATTCCCGATCAAGGCTCGCAAGCCTGGATGGAGAGCAAGGCGGTCAAGGGCAGCCATCGCAAGCCCACGGGGCCCGCGGACTCACGCGGCTCTCCGCCAAGATCGCGAGCCTTTCCAGTAGGGGGCGTTTGTGAATATGGTTGTCCCATGCACAAACTTGTCCTTATCCGTCATGGCGAAAGCACTTGGAACCGCGAAAACCGATTCACCGGTTGGACCGACGTCGATCTCAATGACAAGGGGCTCGGCGAGGCCAAGGCCGCGGGTGAACTCCTCAAGAAGGAGGGGTACTCTTTTGACAGGGCATTCGTCTCAGTCCTCAAGAGGGCTCTCCGGACGCTCTCCATCGTTCTCGACGAACTCGACGAACTCTGGATCCCCGTGGACAAGTCCTGGAGGCTCAACGAGCGCCACTACGGGTCCCTCCAAGGACTCAACAAGGCGGAGACCGCGGCCAAATTCGGCGACGAGCAGGTGCTTGTCTGGCGCCGCAGCTACGACATCCCGCCGCCGCCGCTCGAAAAGAGCGACGAGCGCTTTCCCGGCAACGATCCCCGCTATCAGGGTGTTTCGGAAACCGAGCTTCCGCTCACCGAGTGCCTCAAGGACACGGTCGATCGCGTCCTCCCCTACTGGCACGAGCAGATCGCCCCGGCCATCAGCCGCGGCGAGAAAGTCCTCGTCGCCGCCCACGGCAACACCCTCCGTGCCTTGGTCAAGTATCTCGACAACCTCAGCGAAGAAGAGGTGCTGGCCCTGAATATCCCGACCGGCGTCCCGCTCGTCTACGAACTCGACGACCAGCTCAAGCCGATCCGCCACTACTACCTAGGCGACCAGGAAAAGATAGCCGCCGCCATGGCCGCCGTGGCCTCGCAGGGCAAGGCCCAGAAGTAGTCCCCGGATCATGCCCATGGGATCCCGCCCCCCTGCAGCTTTTCGTAACTCCGGCGAGGGGGCGGGTGCCGCGGCCCTGAAAACACGCGCGGAGGTTGCTCCGGCCGACACTTGGGATCTCACCCCGATCTTTCCCGACGACGACGCCTGGGAAGCCGAGTTCAACGATCTCGCGGGACGCTACGCCGGGATCACTTCCCTGCGCGGAACACTCGGACGCAGTGCCGCCGACCTCGCCGCCGTGATGGCGTTCGAGACCTCGCTCGACCGCTCCACGGAACGCCTCGGCCAATATGCCTCCCTGCGCGTCTCGGAAGACAGCTCCCATGCCGCGGCACTCGACCGCGAGGGGCGCTTCTCCTCGCTCTGCGCCAAGATCAGCGAGGCCTGTTCCTGGATTGCGCCGGAGATCCAGCAGATCCCGGACGAAACGTTCGCGTCTTTTCTGGAAGACACCCAACTGACCGATTGGAAAATCTCCCTGCAACGACTCCGCCGGCTCAGACCGCACATCCTCGGCAATGCGGAGGAGCGCCTGCTCTCGCTGGCCATGCCGTCTCTCGGCGGTCATCACGAGACGTTCTCCCAACTGACCAATGTCGACATGACGTTCGGCAAGGTCACGGATGACCGCGGACAGGAGGTGGAACTCACCCAGAGCAGCTTCTCCTCCCTGCTTCAGCGTCCCGACCGGGGGGTGAGGAAGGCGGCCTTTGGTAAGTTCTACGCGGAGTTCGACGCCCATAAGTTCACGCTCGCAAGCGCCCTCTCCAGCTCCGTGAAGGCGGATGTCTTCCTCGCCCGCGCCCGGAACTATCCCTCGGCCCGCGAGGCCTCCCTCTTCCCCGACAACGTTCCCGTCAGTGTCTACGACAACCTGATCTCGGCCGTCCGCTCCCGCCTGCCCGTCCTGCACGGCTACTATGCCCTCCGGCAGAGGGTCTTCAACCTCCCCGATCTCCATGTCTACGACACCTACGCGCCGATGGTGGCGGCGGTCCAGACCGAGGTCGGTTTCGACGAGGCTACCGAGATGGTGCTCCGCTCCCTTGCCCCGCTCGGCGAGGAGTATGTCTCGGTGCTCCGACGCGGACTCACGGAGGATCGGTGGTGCGACCGCTACGAGAACAAGGGGAAGCGCAGCGGCGCGTTTTCCTACGGAACCTATCAGGCACCCCCTTACATCCTGATGAACTACAAGAAGGATGTCTTCTCCGACATCTACACGCTGGCGCACGAGGCCGGTCACTCGATGCACACCTGGTACTCACGCCGGGCCCAGGGCTTCCAGAATTACCACTACCCGATCTTCCTCGCCGAGGTGGCCTCCACTTTCAACGAGATCCTGCTCACCGAGCACCTGCTTGCCTCCACGCAGGATCGCGCCATGCGCGCCTACCTGATCAACCGTCAGGTGGACGACCTGCGCGGAACGCTCTTCCGCCAGACCATGTTCGCGGAATTCGAGAAACTCACGCACGAGGCGGAGGAATCGGGTGCCGCCCTGACGCTCGAAAGTTTCCGCACGATGTACCGGGGACTGCTCGACGCTTACTTCGGCACGGGTGTGACAATCGATCCCGAGCTGGAGTTGGAATGCCTGCGCATTCCCCATTTCTACAGCGCCTTCTACGTCTACAAATACGCGACGGGCATCTCGGCCGCCATCACGCTTGCCGATGCCGTGCTGAAGACCGGGGAGACCTCCCGCTACTTCGGCTTCCTCTCGAGCGGCGGTTCACGATTCCCGATCGAGACGCTGGCCGAGGCAGGGGTCGACATGAACTCCCCCTCACCGGTCAACGCCGCGCTCGATCTCTTCGGGCGGAGGGTGGCCGAATTGGAGGAACTCCTCTCCTGAGGAACAACCGCCATGAACCGGGGATTCATCGACAAACTCGTCGAACGGATCCGTTTCGTCGAACCGGAGGACATCGGCCACTACCTCCAGCTCCTTTCGCGGGAGAAAGGGTTCCTCGAAACGATCTTCAACGCGATCCTCGAGGGGGTCATCGTCACCGATCCGCAGGACCGGATCATCTACATGAACCGGGCGGCCTGCACCTTCTTCGGCATGACCGGGGCGGAGCACATCGGCAGACGCCTCGGACAGGCCATCCCGGGACTCGACCTCAGCTCGGTGAGGCATTCCGGCGAGGTGATGAGCCGTGACCTGGAGATCTTTTACCCGGAACGCCGCTTCCTGAACTTCTATGTCGCCCCGCTGCTCAGCGACGATGAGAGCCCCTCGCACCGGGAACTGGTCGGCCGCGCCATCATCCTGAGGGACACCACGGAGGAACGCCGCGAGACCGCGGAGACGATCGAGAGCGAGCGCTTCTCCGCTGTGACCCTCCTGGCGGCCGGGGTAGCCCACGAGATCGGCAACCCGCTCAACTCGCTCGACATCCAGCTCCAACTCCTCGAGCGCCGCTTGCGCAAACCGGTTGCGTCCGGGGAGGAACGGGAGAGGCTTGCCGAATCTGTTGCCGTCGCCCGGGGAGAAGTGCGACGACTCGACCAGATCATCACCCAGTTCCTGAAGGCCGTCCGCCCGGCCCCCTTGGAATGTGTTCCGACCGATTTCAACTCCCTGGTCTTGGAAACCGTCGAGTTCCTGAGGGGTGAGGTCGAGAACCGCGGCATCAAGGTCGATGTCATGACCGGCAAGCAGATGCCGCCTGTTTCCCTGGACCGCGACCAGTTCCGACAAGCCCTCTACAACGTGATCAGAAACAGCTTCCAGGCCATGGGGAGCGAGGGTCATCTCCAGGTCGCCACGGCCAGCGACGATTCCCATGTCTGGGTCAGCATCGGCGACACCGGCGGTGGGATCGACCCTGAAACCGTGAACAGGATCTTCCAACCCTACTACACGACGAAGGAAAACGGCTCGGGACTCGGTCTCCACGTGGTGCAGCGCATCGTCAGGGCCCACGGAGGCGAGATCATGATCCAGAGCGCGCTGGGCAAGGGGATGCTCTTCACGATCCGCCTCCCCCGTCAGGACCGCCGCGTCCGCCTCCTCCCGCCGATCACGGAAAATCTCCCGAATCCCAACTCCTAGCTTCCAACTTCCCATGACCACTTCGCTCCAAGTCGGCAACAAGGCACCCTCCTTCTCCACCATCGCTGTCGGCGGCGACCATGGATCCGGAACCCCTCTCAAACTCTCGCAACTGAAGGGATCCCCCGTCGTTCTCTACTTTTACCCGAAGGACGACACCCCGGGATGCACGACGCAAGCCTGCGGAATCCGGGATGCCTGGAAGGAGATCAAGGCGACGGGGGCCCATCTCTTCGGCGTGAGCATCGATCCGGCGAAGTCCCACGAGAAATTCATCGGGAAGTTCGATCTCCCGTTTCCCCTTCTCTCCGATCCCGAGAAAACGGTCGTCGAGGCCTACGGTGTCTGGGTCGAGAAGTCGATGTACGGGAAAAAATACATGGGAACGGAGCGGACCACCTTCGTCATCGACTCGGAGGGTAAAATCGCCGCCATCTTCCCCAAGGTCAAACCGGCCGAGCACGCCGGGTTGGTGCTGAAGGCCCTCAGGGAACTCGCGTCTCAGTAATCGCCTCTTCTTAAGGATTCAAAGGCCGCGCCGAGTTGATCGATCACCGAGGAGGCGACGAGGGATTCTTGGGAATCTGAACCGTTGAAAATCGCGATTTCTGCGGCTCGACCGCAGAGCCAGGATCCGAGGATTGCGGCGTCTCGTGTTGATTTTCTTGATCCGATGAGTGCCGCGATGACTCCGGTCAGGACATCCCCCATACCACCGCTACCCATGCCCGGGTTGCCGGTCGTGTTGAAACTCACACCCCCCCCCCTTTCGGCCACGATGGTTCGCGCCCCTTTCAGAAGAAGCGTGACGGGATAGGCTGCCACGAACCCCTCGGACCAGAGACAACGGGATCGCCCCTTCTGCGACTCCAGACGCTCCATCTCTCCGGGATGAGGCGTGATGAGGCGTGCTGCTGCACAGCGTGCCAGAAGAGCCACATCACCCGACACGGCATTGAGTGCATCCGCATCGACCACGCAGGGCATCGGCGCCCTTTCGACGAGATCACGAATCTCCTCGTCGTGCCCGCGACCAAGTCCCGGACCGATCGCCAGCACGTCATGACGTTCCTCAAGCACCCGATCATACGACTCAACCCTCTGCACCATGACCTCGGGGATCGTGAGGAGAGAAAGCCGATCGTAGGTCTCGGGAAGCGCATAGAGGGTGACCAAGCCGCCGCCCGCGTGCACTGCCGCCGCGGAGCAGAGCCTGGCGGCACCCAGATAACCCGGTGATCCGGCGACAATCCCAATGCGTCCGTAATTCCCCTTGTGCGTGTCGAAGTTACGGATCGGAAGATGGGAGCGGAGAGTCAGGGTAGCCGCGACCGATGCCGCATCACCATCCGATGGGAAGAGTCCAGCCAATGGCACCACTGCAAGGCGACCGACATGGCCCGTCGCCGCGTCGGCCAGGAGGCCGGTCTTGGGAAATCCGATGGTGACGGTCAGATCGGCCTGCACGCAGGGATCGAAGACCTCTCCCGTCGTGGCCTCCAGACCGCTCGGCAGATCCACACTCACCGTGAAAGCGTCACTGGATCGCAGGGCGTTCAGTTCCCGAATGCATTCCGCGACATTCCCGCGGGGGGCTCCCGTGACTCCGATGCCAAGGAGCCCGTCGATCACGATCAACCGTCCTCTTCCCTGACCCGGCAATGAATCGGACGGATTGACTCCCATTGCCTCCAGATGTCGACGGGCGAGAGGTGCCAGTTCCCCGATCGGGAAGGCTGGGCGGACATCGATCCGCCACCCGGCTTTCTGAAGATGACGGGCGGCAACAAGAGCATCCCCGCCGTTGTGTCCCTTGCCACAAAAGACGATCGCCGTTCCCGGCGAGGGGAAAAACTGTCGGATGCACCCGGCGATTCCCTCGCCGGCAATCTCCATGAGGACTTCCGCTGTCGCCCCCGAAGCAAAGGCCGCTTTCTCGGCGGCTTTCATCTGTTCGGCGGTAAGAAGCATGCCAAAAGGCTAAATGCAAACGGCCAAATGAAGAAGAGGATCTTCAGCCAAGCTCTCTACGGGTAATTACAACCCGGTTTTTTCATTCTGCATTTTTCCTTTTTCCTTATCTTCCGGAAGTGGTTCACCGCGCAGTTCCAAGACCCTCAGGAGGACCTGCTCGATCAGGTTGTTCGGACAGGAAGCGCCGGCGGTGATGCCGATCCTTGCCTCCTGTTCTCCCCCAGGCGGCAGCCAGGCACGGGATGTCGTCACCTCCTCCTTGCGATGGAGATCGAAATGTCGGATCAACCCGGGCGACTCGAGGCACTCCTGGTTTCTCACGAACCACGTGGGGATCCCATGGTGCTCTCCCATCTCGGCAAGGTGGGTCGTGTTGGAGCTGTTATAACCGCCGACCACCAGCAGGAGATCGAGCGGCTCGGAAAGAAGTTCCCTCAGGGCATCCTGCCGTTCCTGGGTGGCGCCGCAGATCGTGTCAAAGAGGCGGAAATTTGCATCGTTTCCGTCCCTCGCGATGACCGCGTCACGAAGGAGACGCTGCACGGCCTCGGTCTCCTCACGAAGCATGGTGGTCTGATTCGCAACGCCGATGCGAACAAGGTGCCTGTCGGGATCGAATCCCTCCGAGACGCGTCCGGCGAATTCGTCCAGGAATTCCTCACGTGAGACGCGTCCGGCGAGAAATTCCCCGACACGGGCGGCCTCCTTGAGGTCGAGCACGACGAGATAGTGGCCGCTTCCCTTGCCCAGCGCCCTCGAGGCGGTGGCCCGGGTCTCCTCGTGGGAGGCCTTGCCATGGATGATCGAGGTGACTTCCTCGGCGGCATTCTGACGGACACGCTTCCAGACGCTCATCACGTCGCCGCAGGTGGTGTCGACGATACGGCAGCCGTGACGCTTGATCTCCTCCACCAACGGAACGGTGGTGCCGAAAGCCGGAACGATCACCACGTCGTCCGGCCCGAGATCCTCGACATGGGGGCGGCCTGAGGCATCAAGCAGGTTCCGGATGCCAAGCGCCGCGATCTGGGCATTGACCTCGGGGTTGTGGATGATCTCCCCGATCAGGAAGAGCCTTTCCTCGGGAAAGACCTTCCGGGCGGCATAGGCCAGATCGATGGCCCGCTCCACCCCGTAGCAGAAGCCAAACTGCTTCGCGAGACGGATTGTTGTGCTCCCCGCCTTAAGAAGGGAGCCCGAGGCGCGGAGACGCTCCACGAGCGAACTGTGGTAGTGATGCTCCACCTGTTCCTGCACCCGCTCCATCACCTCCGGCGTGCGGAGGTTGACCTTGGCGGAGGGAACAGGCTGGCTCACCGACGAGGTTACTGCAGGAACCCTGCCTTGAGCTTCTCGAAATACGAGGGAGAGGTCAGGATGCTATTGGCTGGATCGGGATCATTGTAGTCCTGGGGACGCGGGGTCTTGGCCCCAAGGGTGGCGTCTTCGGGCTGGGTCCTGCAGATCTTCACCGGCGTGCCGATTCGGGTCAGCTCCCAGAAATCGCCGGCATCATTGGCGTGCAACCGGATGCATCCGTGACTCTTGGGAGTGGGCCAGACCCATCCCTGATGGAAACCGTAGCCGGGGGAAAACTCCACCCAATAGGGCATCGGGTATCCAACATAGTGCCCGTGGGCCTTGGAAACCTCGCAGGGAACAATAGCGTCCCTGAGGACTGCAAAGCCGTACTCGCCGGAACGCTTGTTGCGCTCCTTGCGTGTCACGCTGAAATTACCCTGAGAAGTGGGATGGGAAGGGATCCCGACACAGCAGGCGGTGACCAGCAGGGGACGGTTCCCCTCCATGACATAGACCATCTGCTTGTCGAGGGAGACCTTCACCACGACCTTGGAGGGATCCTTGGGCTTGTAGGCTGGCTGATCGTAGGTGGGGCGGGTCAGCGTCTCACAACCGGCCAGAAACAGCGGAAGCAGGGCGCAAAGGGCGATTTTTTTCATGCCCAGATGAGAACCGGAATGCCCCCTCCTGTCAAACCACGGAAACACCCCCCTTCTCTTTACCCGCGCAAACATTCCCTCTAGGCTGTTCCACTTGATGAGGAGCATCCGTCCCGACGATTTCCAGTACGCCATGGAGAACACACGCGTGGTGATCCGGCCGGCCCAATCCATCGAGACCTACGGACAGACCAGTTTTCGGTTCCATATGGTGACGGAACCGATGGATGAGGCCGGGATCTCGCGCCTTCGGAAGGGCATGATCCACGCCGAGCGCCCCAGGATCCTGGCCCCCTCCCATCTGAGCCGCCTGATCGTGGAGGGATTCGGAGAGAGCGCCCGGGAATTCGCCGAATGGATGGAAGCCCGGGCTGATTTCCACATCCTCCGCTACGGGTTCACGCTGAAAAAGACCGACCTCTCCGAGCAGCTTGTGCGCAAGCCCCCGGGGGACCTGCTCTCCGGCCTCGAGGAGGAGATCCGTAGGGAAGACAACCCCCTCGACACCCTGATCGAGGGGGTCGATGACGCCTGGGAAGTCTGCCTGATGAAATTCACCATGGACTTGATCCGGACCTCGGCCGGGGAAAACATGTCCGAGTGGAAACGCCGGGGCTTCCTCTGATCCCAGCCCATCCCACAACACCGTCCCGATGAGAACCTTCAAAACCCTGTTCCTGCTGACCCTGTTCCTGTTGATCTTCGGCTCAGCCGGATATTTCGGATACCTACTCTTCATCAAGCCGAACCGGATCGAGCGCCTTGAGAAAGCAGCCAAGGCCGCGGCCCCCACAGCCACGCCGGATCAGGCCAAGCCGGCCTTCGATAGCCTGAAGTCCCGCCAAGCCGCGGGCGTCACCCCGGCAATCCGTGACGAATGGGCGGCCTGGGTCGCCGCCAACACGAATTCCCCCCTTCTCCCGGAGGGACGGCGTTTCCTGGGGGCCGCCAACATGATCCTGCTTTTTCAGCCTTCGGGCACTGCGGATTCCACCCTGCCGGTCTACACGGTGGTGAAGGGCGACTCCCTCGCCAGGATCGCGGCCAAGCAGCACTCCAGCGCCGAACTGATCCAGCGTGCCAACCAACTTCCCGGCATCGGCCTCCAGATCGGCCAGCAACTCGTGATTCCCCAGCTCAAGATCTCCCTCGAGATCGACCGCAACGCCAAGACGCTTAGCCTCCTCAACAACGGGGCCTACCTGAAGGAATACCCCCTCCTTTCCTGCCCGGCAGCCCCGCAGAAGAGCGCTGCCGTCACCACTCGCGTTCTCGACAAGAATGCCATCGCAGGCACCAAGCGCGTGGCCTTCGGTGACAAGGCCTACGCCGCGGCAGAGAAATCGATCCTGCTGGCGCAGGCCCCGGCGATCGTCGCCGCTCCCGCTCCGTCGGTGGCGGCCACCGACGGAACCAATGCCCCGACCGCACCACCGGCAGCCCCGATACCCCCAATGCCCGGAGGCTTCGTCCTCCAGGAGGCGGATCTTCAGGAAATCTTTCCCCTCGTCTCGCGCAACGCTTCCGTCATCATTCACTGATCAGGAATTCCATTCCCACCCGATACCGTCATGACCGTCCAGCCCCTTGATTTTGAACTTCCGATCGCCGACCTCGAACGCCGTGTCGCCGAGTTGGCCGAAAAGCGCCCCTCCGAGGACCCCCTCCTGAAGGCTGCCCGCGAGGATCTTGAAAAGGAGAGGAAGTCCCTCTACGGGAACCTTACCCCCTGGCAGCGCGTCCAGATCGCACGCCATCCGGCCCGGCCCTACTTCCTCGACTACGTGGCCTCCTGTGTCACCGACTTCGTGGAACTCCATGGCGACCGCCTCTTTGGCGACGACAAGGCGATGCCCGCGGGCATCGGCCGCATCGGCGGACACCGCTGCGTCATCATCGGCCAGCAGAAGGGCCGCGATGTGAAGGAGAATGTCCTCCGCAACTTCGGCAGTCCCCATCCCGAGGGTTACCGCAAGGCGCTCCGCCTCATGCGCCTTGCCGAGCGCTTCGACCTTCCCGTCGTCTGCTTCATCGATACACCGGGCGCCTATCCGGGTGTTGGCGCCGAGGAGCGCCACATCGCCGAGGCCATCGCCGTGAATCTCCGTGAGATGATGGCTCTCAAGGCCAGGATCATCGCCGTCGTGATCGGCGAGGGCGGCAGCGGCGGAGCCCTCGGCATCGGCGTGGCCGACCGAGTGCTGATGATGGAGAACGCCTACTACTCGGTCATCTCCCCGGAGGGATGCGCCGCCATCCTCTGGAAGCACCGCAAACACGCCCCCGAGGCTGCCGCCGCGCTGAAACTCACCGCCGATGACCTTCAGGAGTTCGGACTTGTCGACGGGGTCATTCCGGAACCGATGGGCGGAGCCCACCGGGATCCGGTTGCCACCTCCGAGACCCTTACATCGACCATCGCCTCGGCGATCGAGACACTGAATGCCATCCCGATCAGGCAGTTGCTTGAGGAGCGTTACGCCAAGTTCCGCGGGATGGGGATGTTCTCCGAGTGATCCTTGCCCGAGCGCTTTTCGCGCGAACCGCCTCCCGAGGGATCGATCACGAGCGTGACCTCACCCCGCGGGGGATGCTCCTGATAATGGGCCGAAAGGATGGCCGCGCTTCCCTGACGGTATTCCTCGTGGATCTTGGTCAGCTCGCGGCAGACCGAGAGGAGTGCTCCGGGCATGATCACGGCTAGATCGGCCAGGCAATCGCAGAGCCGGTGCGGCGACTCGAAATAGACCGAGGTCATGCCGAGGGCGGCGGCCTTTTTCAGCTCATTCCTCCTGCCCGATCCCGAGGAGGGAAAAAACCCGCCGAAATAAAACGGAACAGGTGGCAGACCGCTGCCGGCCAGCGCCGTCGTGACCGCACTGGCGCCGGGCAAGACGGTGTGGGCGATTCCCTCGGCGATGCAGGCTCGGACAAGCCGGAACCCCGGATCACTGACCGAGGGGGTGCCGGCATCGGTGACGAGCACGAGCTTCTCCCCGCCCCTCAGGCGGGCGATCAGTTCCGGCAAACGCCTCTCCTCGTTGTGCTCATGGAAGCTGACAAGCGGCTTTCTGGTCTCCAGATGGGCCAGCAGAAACCCCGCGCGTCGGGTATCCTCGGCAATGACGCCGTCACAGCTCCTGAGAGCCTCCGCGGCTCGAAGGGTCAGGTCGCCGAGATTGCCGATGGGCGTGCAGAGAAGCGTGAGCGGAGGAAGCTCTTTCTCAGCCTCAGGTTGCAGTCCTTCGGGCTTCACAACCTTAAACCTCCGGCTTTTTCGGCCTCACCATCCCTCCGCCACCTTGCTGACCAAGTGTTCGGCCATGCGCTGGGCGGCAATCGGATAGTTCATGTTCTGATTGGTGACGAGATCGGAATTCACGAGATCGGCCTCGCTGAAGAAAGGGGTGACGCCGACGGCATTACCCTCCATGAGGACCGCTCCGGTCACGCGATCGACCACGCGGTATTTGACCCGGAGCGTCAGCTCGAACTCCGAGGTTTGGAGCACATTGCTGGCAAAGATGCGCATCGGCAGGCGATCCACCGAGACGATGGTTCCCTCCACGATCACGTCGGCCTGATCGGGAGATTCCAGCCGGTAGGTTCCGTCCTGCTGGAACTGCTTCGCGACCGCGTCGGCGGTCTGGGCCTCGATACGGGGCAGGAGGGTGTTGTTCTTGAAGGTCGGGACGGCGACCGTGGTGACACGGCGCATGGGGGTGGGCTTGATCCCTCCCAGGTGGTATCCGCAGCCGGCAAGGCAAAGGGAAAGGGATAGCAGCAGGATTCGCATCATGGGACTCACTGCTGGGCGGGCGCCGTTTTCTGCCCCGGCGGCTGGGCGGGAGGCTCGTCTAGGGGGATCGGTTGGGCGTCCTTCACATTCCCCTTCATCTTGGGCTGTGGAAGAGCCTTCTCCTCGCCGACAATGTCCTTCCTGGATGGGCCGTTGTAATTCGCTAACGCGGTGTTCTCGACCTGGGCTTCCAGTCGCTTCTTCTCGGCAAGACGCTCGCCGTTCTCGGGGCGCTCTTGGCCGACGCGAAGGGAATCCTCCCCATAGAGGGCCTTCAGTTCATCCAGACGGGTCTTGGCGGCCGACGCATCGGGTGTCTGGGGGAAACGGCGGATGACGTCGTTATAGTAGAGGGAAGCCGCCTTGAAATCCTTGTTGAAATCGTAGAACCGGGCGATGCGCAGGGTGTCCGCGGACTCCTTGTTCACCATCGTCTTCATGTTCTCGCCGGCCTGCTGGATCTTCTCGCTGTTGGGGTACTGGAGCAGGAAGTCCTGGTAGTTGTTCTGCGATTCCTTCAGTGCCGAAAGATCCTGTGATTTGCCCTCCATGCCAAGTCGCTGGTAGACATAGCCAATCTGGTACTGGGCGGCCGCGCAGGCGGAGCTGTTGGGATACTTGTCCATGACCTTCTGGTAGGCGGCGATGGCCTCCTGGGCCTTGCCCCCCTTCTCCATCGCGAGACCGAGGTTGAACTGAATGACGGGCGCAAGCTTGCTGTAGGGCGAGACCTTGAGAATCGCCGTGTACATCTCCTCGGCCCTTTCCATCGAGGGAACCATTGGGATGCCAAGGAATTTCACCTTTTTTCCCTTCAGGAAGGCGTTGGCGATCTCGATCTGGTCGGAGACGGCCTCTTCAAAATCGGGGGTCTGCGGATAGCGCTGCAGCAGCGTCTGATATTCCTTGAACGATCCCTCCGCGTCCCCTTTCTGATTCAGTTGTTTCGCGAGGCGGAACTGAGCCTTGGGGGCCTCCTTGCTTCCGGGGTAATTCCGGGCCACGAAGCGATAGACCGTGATCGCCTTGTCGGTGTCACCCGAATCGGCCAAGGCATCGGCGTTGGCCAACTGTTCGGCGGATTCCCCAGTCGGGAAGAAATCGTTCTGGATGGGCTTGGACTTCACCAAGCCCTCGGACTGCGCGAGCAAAGGCAGCGCCGACATGGCCAGAACGGAGAACAGGAGCCCCCGCGCCGGAACTCTGAAAAAACGGATCTGATCTCCTCGGGAACTCATCGGGAAAACATGACGCTAGGGAAGAAGCCCATGAAGCGTCAAGAAAGGGACGCCTCCGCCGCATCAAGGCATCCCCCCGGCAGGGCCCCTCACTCCTCGTCGACGTTGAAGGTGACGTTGGTGATCTTGGCGGCCGCCAGGGCGTTGAGGACATCGATGGTCCTGCTGTACTTGGCGTGCGCATCGCTGACAATCGTCACGACCACGGGCTGTTTGGCGTTGTCGGCATTCTCCTTGAGGCGCATCAGGGTCGACCTCAACTGGGGAAGATCGGCGCTCGTCGGGGTGTCGAAGGGCTCCTCGTTCAGCGAAACTTCCCCCTCGTCGGAGATCGCAATGATGGTCTCGTCCGTGAACTCCGCCGCCGAGGAGGACTCGGCCGACCCGGGAAGGCGGGTGGACAGCTCGTTCTCCACCTTGACGGCCCCCGCCATCACCATGAAGAAGAGCATGATCACGAAGACCACGTCCACCATCGGGGCGATCTGGAAACCCATCGTCCCGTCATCGTCGGCAGCAAAGGATTTCATCGGCGCCTAGTCGTGGTTGACGGTGGAGAAGGAAATGTCGGAAACGCCGGCTTCCGCCGCGGCGTTCATGGCCTGGGAAACGAAAAGGGCCGGCACATCGCGGTCACCGCGGATCACGATCCGGAATTCCGGATTCTGACCCGGCTTCGTCGCGGCGATCCTGTCGCCGTAGGCTTTGGCTGCCTTGATGGGACCCACAAGCTCGGAGCCCTTGTAGTAGAGCTTGTCCTGGAAATTGTAGGCGCTTCGGTTGGCCGCGGCATCCCAGCGGACATTGACGATGGCCTCCGAGCGGGAGTCGTCCTTTTTCGCTGCGTCGGGCGCGATCGGCAGCTTGATCGACTTGTCGATGTTGAGGACCTGAGCGGAGGTGATGACCATGAAGAAAATGAGGATGACCAAAAGGACATCCACCATCGGGGCGATCTGAAAATCAGGTTCGCCCTTCTCCAGTCCTCCGCCTCCTCCTGCCATGGTCGGTCAAAAAAGCCCGGGTTACCTGGGGAACTCAGGCAGGATGGGCCTCCTCCCCGGCATCCGTTGGGGCGACTTCGGCCTCGGCAACACCACCTGCCAGCCAGTTCGGGGTGGAGGCATAGATCTCCTCGCCGCTGATGTGGACCCCCTCGAGCTCATCGTAAGGCATCTTTCGGAAAAGCTGGCTCAGGATGTCCTGGATGTGGTGCATCGCGGTCGTCGAGCGACTGCGCAGGAAATAGAACATGCCGAAGGCCGGAATCGCGATGACGAGACCGCTGGCGGTGGCCACGAGCACCTCGCCGATGGCTCCGGAGAGGCTTGACGGGTCGCCGATGCCGGAGCTGCCGAGCGTGCTGAAGGCCTTGATCATGCCGGTCACCGTGCCGAGTAGACCGATCATCGGGGTGACGACACCGATGACCGAAAGGTAGTTGATGATCGTGCCCATGGAGGCGCTTTCCTTATGCATCTCTGCTATCATCCCCTCCTCCACCATGGTCTTGCCGTCGCCAAGCAGGGAAATCCCGACCCGGAGGACATTGGTGAGCGGGGATTTGTTGTCACGGCAGAAGGTGTAGGCGCCGACATAATCCCCCTGCTGGAACAGCTTCTTCACCTCGGCCTCATACTCCGGCGGGGAGGTCCGCTTGATGGAGGTCTGACGGAAACCGTCGGTCGAGAGATAGACCGTTAGAATCGACATGAGGCCGATCGGGAACATGACCCATCCGCCCTCGACCAAGGTCTCGAGGAGGGACTTGTTGTGCGCCTTGGCCTCCTTTTTGGCAGGTTCGTCCGCCATCGCCAGGGATGTGCCGAGGCAAAGGAAGGCTGCAAGGAGAAGCATCGGGAGGGAGTGTCTCTTCATGATTGTGTTCGATTACGTTAGGTTGGCTGATCGGGAAATCAAGGTTGCGAGAGCCCCTCGGCCCTCTTTTTGGCAACTGCCGCCAAGGGCGAATCGGGCCATTCGGCGGCAAGGTCGGCAAGCGCCCGGGCCGCGCGCTTGGCATCCTTCAAACCGATGTAGGCATCGGAGGCGCCGCTCAGGGCGGGCGGCTGCAACAGGGCGACGGCCGGGTAGAAGACCCTGACGGTGAGGAAGGCCCGGAGAGCCCCCAGCCAGTCCTTTTTGGAGAGCAGGGCACGCCCCAGGGCGACTTGGACCAAAGCCGATCCCTGATCCCCGCCCACACGGGTGAATCCCTTCGAGCCCACGATCACGGCCTGGATATCGGAGGAGGCCAAGGGGCCGAAAAGAGCCCCGGCACGGGAGATGGAATCCGACCAAGGGGTCTTGAGGGTGCCGATCTTGCGCGCGAGTTCCGCGCATTCGGCGTCCTTGGAAACCGATACCAGGGCCAGGAGGCGAAGGCGTGCCATCTCGGGCCACCACGATCCCGGGAGATCGCGGCAATCGGCCTGACCCTCGACATAGGGCCCGGTAAGTGTCAGCACCTCGTCGGCGGAGGCCTTCGAGGCAGCGGTGATCGCCTTGGCCAGCTCCGGCGGCTCGGGAAAGGCGATCTTGGCGATCTTGGCGACGGGAACCCCCATCTCGATGTTCCCCGTCCCCCCCGCAACAGTCGCCTTGACCATGATCATCTCGCCGTTTCGGCGCAGGGTAGCCTTGGGATAAAATTGGCCATCGGTGGTCGTCAGGTCCTGGGCAGGAAGGGACGAGACTCCCGCAGCGATTGCCAACGCGATACCGAGGGTCCGGCACGGGAGGATTTTCTCGTTCATGGCTTGATCACAGGGGTGGCTGCCGGCGAAGGCTGCGATGTTGCGGGCGATGCGGAGGCTTCGGGGACAGCCGTTGCGGACGCGCCGAGTGCCTGAAGCTTTCTGCGCGCCTCATCGGCCTGGGGCAGGGAAGCGAGCCGGGGCTTGGAAAGCAGATCCTGAAGATCCTTCACGGCATCGGCGGGTTTGCCCAGTTTGACAAAGGCGTCGGCGGCCTTGAGGTAAGCCGGGATGACGACATTCGGGAATCGTTGGTAAGCCACGAACACGCGCTGGTAATAATGGATGGCGACATCCGGCTTCCCGCGTTTCTCCTCCAGTTCGCCGAGCGAGAGCAGCGCCTTGGCAGTGATCTCCCCGCGCCACTCCTTGGTGGCGGCTACCTGTTCGAAGATTTTCTTGGACTCGTCGAATTTGGACTGGGCCAGCAACGCCCTCCCCTTCCCGAAGGTCACGTCGGCAAGCTTCGCCTCGGCATTGGCCTTGTCGACCGCGTCGTCGAACCACCGGATCGCCGCGGCGGGCTGATTGCGCGCCAAGGCCACCTCCCCCATCCCGTCGTAGGCGTATTCCAGGAGGTCGCTCTTGGGGAAAGACGTCATGAGCTCCTTGTAAAAGGCCTCGGCCTTGTCGTTGTCTCCCTTGGAACGGGCGATGTCGCCGCACTCCGCCAGCAACATCGCGCTGAGTTGGTCGGCGCTGAACTCCTTGTAGATGGAGGCCATCAGCTCCTTCTGCCGGTCGGGCTTCTTGGTGAATCCCGCAAGCAGGGCCTGTGCATACCTGATCCGGGCCTTCGCGAGCGGCGTGCTTCCGGCGCTTCCTTCCGAGAGGTATTTGGCGAAATCACCCTCCGCGTCATAGGGAGGAAGAGGGGTCGGCGAGGGGCGCGGCGTTGGGGTCGCGTTGGGATCGGGAAGGGGCGTCGGCGAGGGGGGCGGTCCGGCCTGCAGGAGCGATGGGCGGGGGCGCTTGGAGCAGGTCTGCGCGAGCAGGGTCAGGAGCTGTTCGACCGCATCCTTGCGGCGGTCGTCGATCGTCACCTTGATCTTCTCGGCAAGGAACTTCTTCGCTTCCTCGGGCTTGCCCTGCTTGATCTTGGCCTTGGAGACCCAGAACGCGGCGGCCACGGCGGCGGGATGATCGGGATGACGCTCCGCAAAGCGCGAGAACATTTCGGAGATTTGGTCCCAGTTGTTGATCTTCTGGTACTGCGTGTTGGCCTGGAAGAGGGAATACTTGAGCAGATCATCGTTGTCGGCGAGTTCCACGGACTCGCGGTAGGCCGCCGCCGCTTCGGCCGCCATGCTGTCCTTGGCCGCATAGGCATCGCCCTTGAGGGCCATGACCTCGGCCTGCATGGCCTCTCCGTTGTGTTTCTTCACCCACTCGTCGCAGAGTTTGATCACCTCGTCATGCTTGTTGGCCGCTTGGTAGCAGAGGGCGATGCGGTAACCGACATCGCCGGCAAACGTTCCGTCAGGATACTTTTTGAGATATTTCGGGAACTCCTCCAGCGCCTTCCCGTAGTCCCCAGACTGGAAGCAGGCCAGGGGAATGCGGTACAGGCACTCCTCCGCGTATTTCCCGTTGGGATAGGCGGCAAGGTATCTTTTGTAACTCTCGACGGCTGATTTGTATTTTTCGCGGTTGGAAGGATCCATGCCCTGGGCCAACTGTGAGTTGGCGAACAGGAACATGGCATCCTCCACCAGCGGGTTGTCGGATTTCTTGCCCGATCCGACCAGCTTTCCAAACACCGTCTCTGCCTTGGAATAGTCGCCGCCCTCGAGCGCGACCGAGGCCTTGAGGAACTGGGCCTGCTCGGCGTGTTTGCCCGTCGGAAAATCCGCCAGATACTTGTCCAGGGCAGCGTCGGCATCGGCGGCGCGAGCGAGCGCACAATAAGCGGCCCCGAGGCTGTAGGTAGCATCGTCACGGATCTGCGGATCCTTGCAAGTCTCGAGCAGGCTTTCCCAGATCAGGATCGTCTCCCATTTCTGATCCATGTCGTCGTAGGCCTTGGCTTGGCGAAGCCGCACGGGCACCTCGGTGTCGGGAAGCTTTTCGAACTGGTCGAGAACCCGCTGAAGCTGGGTTGCGTCCCCCTGGAGCTTGGCAACCCTTGCGTTGATCTCCATGAAGGCCTTGGGATTGGACTGGAGTCCGGCGCGCGTGTCCGCGGCCTTTTTCTGGATCTCCTCGATGCGTTTTTTCTGAAGATCGATCACGACCTGCCTGGGCCGGACTATGGCGTACATCCGGAGGGCCTTTTTCAGCTCCTTCTTCTGGAGGAACGCGTCGCCGATCCGGACCGCCAGGATGTCGAGCTGAAGGGGGTTGTCGATCAGATTGCTCGCGGCCTGGAGTTGGTCGAGCAACCGGAGTGACTCGTCGAGATGTCCCTGCTTCGACTCGATCTCGGTCAGCGCCATGGCGGCCTGAACGGCGATGTCGTCCTTGATCCCCCCTGCGATCAGGGGCTTTAGCACGGCCGCCGCTTCTGCCGGATTTCCCCCGTCGGCCAGCATCGTGGCCTGGGCGATCTTCGCCTGATCGGCGAGCTCACCGCTTCCTTCGGAAGCTTTCTTCATGGTCTCCTGGGCCTGGGCCTTCCTGCCCGTCTGGGCCTGGATTTGGGAAACGGCAAGCAGGATCTTGGTCTTGTTGTTCCCGTTGGGGAACTCCTTGAGGCACCTGTTGTAGTATTCCTCGGCCTTGGTCAGGTTCTTCTGGTTGTAGTAGGTCGAGGCCAGGGTGAAGAGGATCGTCTCCAGCGCTTCTCCGGTCGGCCCGGCCGCCAGAACGGATTCAAAGTCCTTGGCCGCATCGTCAAATTTTCCGGCTTGGAAGGCGGCCGCCCCGGCCTTGAAGGTTTCCTCGGGATTATCCGAGGTTTGGGCACGAAGTCCACCAATCAGAGGTGCCAGCAATCCGCAGCAGAGCACAACCCTTGCCTGTCGGGAAATGACGCCAGCTAACTTGACAGCGAATCGCGGGGGACAACTCATGAAGGGGGGAATGATGCTAAGGGAGCAAACCCACCCGCGCAAGAAGCAGGATGGGTAAAGCGCCAAGCCGCATCAGAACCCGATGAAAGGCTCAGGACTTGTTTCCGGAGGAGAGACCGAGACCGAGCCACCCCACCCCGGCGAAGATCAACTCGATCCCCAGGAAGAGCCCCAGGATGTAGAGACCGGTGGCGGGCCACTGGGAGATGATGAGACCGCCGAGCAGGATCGAAATGGCGGCGCTGAAGAGGACCCAACCCGCCCCGCGATGATGACGCATGCGGAAAGCGAGAAAACAGCGGAAGATACCCCCGATCAGGATGGCCCACCCCAGGAAGAGGGTGAAGGCGATAGCTGCCTTGAAAGGATGGGCGATGAAGACATAACCGGCAACCCCGTACGCGATGGCCACAACGGCATACCAAAGGTGACTCTTCCATCCGGCGATGGTGAAGGTCTTGATGAGATGGAAGGCGCACCCGAACATCAGGATGCAACCGATGAAGGTGGCCACGAAAGCGGTCGAGACGAACTGGTCGCCCAGTGAAATGAATCCCAAGAGGATCATCGCCAACCCTCCGGCGACGGCCCAACCGCGGGAAACGGGAGGAATGGGAATCTGGGGGATGACGGAGTTGTTTTGGTTATCCATACGACTCCTTGATGCCCTCAGGACTGTCTGATGACAAGGCTCAAAAGCCCGGCGGCCCGGGCATCTGCCGTGACTACGTTAAAAAGTGGGGGCTTGAGTCCCCTCACCCATTTTTTCATGTTTTAACCTTCTTTTGCCTTCCCCTTCTCGAACCACTTGAAGCAGACCGGGACAATGAAGATGGCGATCAGGGTTGAAGCCAGCATTCCTCCCACGACAGTCGATCCCAGAATGCGGCGGGAGACGGCACCCGATCCGGTGGCAATCGCCAGCGGCACGCAACCGAGGATGAAGGCGAAGGCGGTCATCAGGATCGGACGGAGACGGAGTTTTGCCGCATCGAGGGCGGCCTCAATGATCGGACGGCCTTTCTCGACCTCCTCTTTGGCAAACTCGACGATCAGGATGGCGTTCTTGGCAGCCAAACCGATGAGCATGATGAGACCGATCTGAGCATAGACATCGTTGTCCATCTTGCGAACGAAGAGCATCGCCACCGCGCCGAAGACGGCGATCGGCGTGCAGAAGAGGACGCTCATCGGGAGCGACCAGCTTTCATACTGGGCCGCGAGGATCAGGAAGACGAAGAGCAGGGAGAGGGCGAAGATCGCCGACGGGGGAATCCCCTGCGCCGCGAGTTTTTCCTCGAACGACATCCCGAAGTAGTCGAATCCCATCCCCGGGGGCATCGTCTGCTTGAAGGTTCGCTCCAACGCTTTCATCACCTGCCCGGTGCTGACTCCGGGAGCTCCGTTGATGTTGATCTGGGCGCAGTCGTACATGTTAAAGCGCATGACGAATTCCGGACCCGTGATCTGCTTCATCTGGAGAAGGCTCGAGAGCGGCACCGGATCACCGTTCTTATTCCTGACGTAGAAGAGGGAAGCCCCCTTAGGATCGGTGCGGGCCGCGCCCTCCGCCTGGATATAGCAGTAATACTGGAGGTTGAAGCGGTTGAAGTAATTGACCGGAATACCACCCAGGAAGGCCTGAAGCGTCGAGTATGCCTCGTGAAGGTCGACCCCCAGCATTATGCACATGGCCGGATCGATCGTCATGGAGATCTGCGGCACGGACGGGAGATAGGTCGTCGTCACCGATCCCACCTCGGGGCATTTCCTGATGGCCTCCATGAATTTGGCGGCGTTGGCCGGAAGGAACGTCGGGTCGGTGCCGAGGCGGTCCTCCAGGATGAAGGTGGTGCCACCGGCGGTGCCGATGCCCGGGATTGCCGGCGGCGAGAAGGCGAAGTTGATCGCGCCGGGGATGGGGGCAATCTTCTGTTGGATGGTCCGCAGGAGACCGAAGGCATCCTCGCCCGGCTTGGTGCGCTCATCCCACGGCTTGAGCGTGATGAAGTAGAAAGCGCTGTAGGTGTTCTGGACGCCGGACAGGAGGTTGAACCCGACAATGCTCGTCACATGGTCGACGCCTGGGATCTTGCTGACGATCTCGGAGACCTGACGCGCCACGGCGTCGGTCCTCTGCTGGGAGGAGGCGTTCGGAAGCTGGGAAAAGGCATAGAGATAGCCGTTGTCCTCCTCGGGAACGAAGGAACCGGGAAGTTTTGTCCCGAAAAACCCTGAAAGGGCCACCATGCCGGCAAGCAGGAATCCCGCAACGAATGTCTTGCGGAGGAGAAAGCGGCAAGTGCCGATGTATTTGTTCCTTCCGGCGTCAAAAACACGGTTGAAGGCGCGGTAGAAGGCTCCGAGCGGTCCCCCCACCTCGGTGCGGGGCCGAAGGAGGAGTGCACCCAGCGCCGGACTGAGACTCAATGCGTTGAATGTCGAGATGATGACCGAGATCGAGATCGTGAGAGCAAACTGCTGATAGAGACCGCCGGTGATGCCCGGGAGGAAAACCGTCGGCACAAAGACGGCGGAGAGAATGAGGGCCGTGGCCACCAGGGGCCCGGTCACCTGCTCCATCGCCTTGGCGGCGGCTTCCTTGGGCGAAAGCCCCTCCTCGATGTGGTGTTCGATCGCCTCGACCACAACGATCGCGTCATCGACGACCAGGCCGATCGCCAGCACGAGACCGAAGAGCGAAAGTGTGTTGAGCGAGAATCCGAAGAGAGGGAAGAGGGCGAAGGTGCCGACCAGCGAGACAGGGACGGCGAGGGCTGGGATGAGTGTCGCGCGCCAGTTCTGCAGGAAGACGAAAACCACGATCAGCACGAGGATCATCGCTTCCACCAGCGTCTTCTTGATGTCGTCCATGCTCGCCGTGACGGCCAGCGTGGTGTCGAGAGCCGTGCTCATCTTGAGCCCCGCCGGGAAGGTGGGGACGTAGGAGTTCATCAGCTTGCGGGCCATCTCGGCCACCTGGAGCGCGTTGCTTCCGGGAAGCTGGTAGACCGCGACGATGGTGGCGGGGTGGCCGTTGAAGCGGCCGGCGATGTTGTAGGTCTGGGCGCCGAGTTCGACACGGGCCACGTCCTTGACCTTGACGACGGAGCCGTTGCGGTCGGCCCGGATGACGATATTGGCAAACTGGTCCTCGGTGACAAGTCGGCCGGGGGCCCGGACCGTGAAGGTCATCTGCTGACCGGGCGGCACCGGCTCCGCACCGGTCTGACCGGAGGGGTTGACCGTATTCTGCTGGTTGACCGCCTCGTAGACCTCCTGGGTCGTGATGTTGAAGTTGGCGAGCTTGGCCGGATCGAGCCAGAGGCGCATCGCGTAAGTCCCCGCACCGAAGACGGTGACGCTCGCGATGCCGGTGAGACGGGTGAGAGGGTTGACGATGTTGACGTAGGCGTAGTTGGCCAAAAAGACCGAGTCATAACGGTCGTCGTCTGTGTAAAGGGCGAAGCAGATCAGCGGCGAGGGCGACGTCTTGATGACATTGATGCCCTGCTTGACCACTTGCTGGGGGAGCTGGGACTGGGCCTGCGCCTGACGGATCTGGGTCAGGATCTGGTCGGTCGTCGGTACCGTGTTGTTGTTGAAGATGACATTGAGCTGCGACTGCCCGGAACTGGAATTCAAGGAGTACATGTACTGCATGTTGTCGACACCGTTGACCTGCTGTTCGATCGGCGTCGCAACGGCCTGCTTGACCGTCACCGCGTCGGCACCGGGATAAGTGGCAGCCACCTGGATCTGCGGCGGGAC
>Ga0208379_1000263_pt1 | contig 24589 bp, 30 predicted proteins | sample CryBogCBE02Aug07_FD_184559 | JGI IMG/M metagenome (GOLD analysis project Ga0208379, IMG submission 184559) | Freshwater microbial communities from Crystal Bog, Wisconsin, USA - CBE02Aug07 (SPAdes) | ecosystem: Environmental > Aquatic > Freshwater > Lake | place: Crystal Bog, Wisconsin, USA... | reverse complement strand
AGCATATTGGGAACGAGCACCTTTGCTAATGAAAACTTACGGAGTAGTGGCAGTTGCCATACTTATGCTGATAACTACATTAGGCTGCTTTGGCTACCTCTCCAAGGCGCACAATGATCAAAATTTACTCAGTGGTGATGTACAAAGCAAAATTGCCATCTTTGATGAAAAAATCAAAACTGCCCGCGAAAATATCGAATCCGATCGCAAGCAACTCAAGCAAATGGATGAAGCAGTAGATCAAATCATGGGTCGCAGTACTGATGAAAAAGGAGCTGACAAAGCCAATGCTGTACGTAAGAGTCAACTAAAAGATCGCTCGTTACTAGCCAAAGATATCGAAGCCCAACAAAAACTAATAGCCAAGTTAAATGATGAAGCGGCGCCGATACGAGCAGAAAATAGAAAAGTTGAAGCCGAAGTCGGACCAATTCGATACATCGCGGCATTTATATACGGCGCAAATCCCAGCGAAAATATTCTTGAAAAAGCAGTAACGTGGGTTATTATTTTAATTGTTGTTGTATTTGATCCTTTAGCAGTGATAATGTTATTGGCTAGCCAAATGACTTTTCAATGGAACAAAGAAAAAGCAAAGCCAGAATTAACACCCGCTCAAGAAGAATTGTACGACGAAACATTTCCCTCCATTACTGACTTAGATACTGAGGTGGGAGAAAAACCCACAGCCGAAGAACTCAAGCCTGAGTCTGAGCCCATCATGTGTTACAAGTGCGGAACTGAATTGGTAAACGCACCTGGTATAGGGCCATTTTGTCCTAACAAAGAATGTGATGTGTTTGATAATACCAGTAACGAAACTATAGAATTCACGGCCGACTCAATATTACAAGCGGGTGTAGTTAATTCGAATTCAAACGATAATATACCTGTAAGCGAAGTTGTCGAAGAGGCTGAGATTGAAGAAGATGATGAAATTGACGAATATGTCGAAGAAATACCAGTAGCCGATGATATAGAACCTTATGGCAATGATTTATATCAACATGCCATGCGAACTTGGAAAACCGCTAATCTCAATTCTAGCTATATTGAACACATTGATAAACTTGAAGCCAAGGAAATTACAAAACTACCTTGGGAAGAATCTGAACACATTGATAAACTTAATTTCAGTGATAGAGATATACAAAATTTAAAATCAGATCTAGTGGCTGATAACGACGGACTAGTAGAAGAAGTTAATGGATTTGGAATTGAGTTTCCTAAAAATCCTGCCAAAGGCACAATGTTCTTAAAAGTTGACAGTTCGCCCAATCACTTATATAAATTCAACGGTAGTCAATGGATTTTAGTAAATAAAAATCTAAGTGACCAGTACGTATACAACGACGAATACATTGATTATCTTATTGAAAAAATCGCCACTGGCGAATATGATCCTGATTTATTGAATGATTTCGAACGTGAACGTATTTCCGAAAAACTCAACGAGACCAAATAATATATGACTGATAAAATATCACACTGTTCTTTCTGCGATAAAAGTAAAGAGTCTGTTGGAAAACTAATAGTCGGACACGATGTAGCTATTTGTAATTTTTGCGTAGACTTGTGTAGCAATTTACTTAAAAATAAAAAATACACTACAGAAAAATTTAAAGCACTGGAAACACCAGATCCAATGGATATTTGTAAATATCTAGACGAACATGTAGTGGGCCAACTACAAGCAAAAAAAGTAACGGCAGTTGCCATTACAAATCATTATAAACGAGTCAACAATCCAGACAATACCATTGATAAATCAAATATCCTAATGGTTGGACCTACCGGTACCGGGAAAACATTAATTGCTAAAACCATCGCAAAATACCTAGATGTACCGTTTGCCATAGCAGATGCTACTACTTTAACTGAAGCAGGATATGTTGGTGACGATGTAGATTCTTTGATAGCCAAACTTTATCAAAATTCTAATAATGATGTTGAGCGCACTCAACGAGGAATCATCTTCATCGACGAAATAGATAAGATCGCTAGAAAAAGCGAAGGCACTACAGTAAGTCGAGATGTATCAGGAGAAGGCGTTCAACAAGCATTGCTTAAACTGGTAGAAGGCACTAAAATTCGTGTTTATCCAAATGGACGTCGAGGCGAAGGTTCTGTAGAAATTGACACAAAGAACATATTGTTTATTGCTGGCGGTGCTTTTGTAGGTTTAGATAAATTGATTGAAACCAGACTGCGCGGGACCAGTATGGGATTTAATGCCACCCTCAAAGAAAACAAACCCATTGATGCCGACTTGATAGACGCTGAAGATTTAATAAAATACGGAATGATACCGGAATTCGTCGGCAGATTTAGTAGTTTGGTAAAATTGCATGAATTAAATAAACTTCAACTTGTTAATATATTAACTGGAGTTAAAAATAATTTTGTTGAGCAGTATCAATGGTTGTTTGAACAAGATGGAATTGAGTTAGAATTTGAGTTAGATAGCTTGGATTTAATTGCTGAAAAAACACTGCTGTCAAAATCCGGAGCCAGAGGATTACACACAGAACTTGAAAAAATTCTGCTTCCACACATGTTTGACTTGCCAAGATACAAGAAAAATAACCTGCTAAAAGTAAATATTAATACTAAATTGGTAAATACACCTATAGCACTGGAGCAGGAAAACGAATAGCAACTCTTTGGAAAATTAAAGTTGTTACTGATAAAATGTTAGAAGGTTATACATACGATCATACAGAAGGCGATAATAAAGATATTGCTGTATATAATCAGTTGTAAAAATACAACACTATCCAAAAAGCCACTTTCGGGTGGCTTTTTTAAGGCTTGACAGGATAGTCAAATGGTGTTATAATATACACATAGACAAACACAGAAAGTATCCGAAATGGACCAACTTAAAATTCGATTTGACGAAGATGAGAGCAAGTACTATGTGTACTTTAACGGTCCTTTTGGATCGTGTGCTTATCAAAGCGATCCTTTTAACACACTAGAAGAGGCAGAAGCCTTTAAACAAGAGCAAGAAGATTCCGCAGATTTTGGAGATGAAGAATGAATCGTGAAACAGAACGAGCCCTTAAAAGAGACATTCAGCGCACTATTAAACGTGTAGGAAGTCTTGCTAAAAAAGGCAGCCGAAGTTGGTTTGCTGAAAATCTTAAAGAAACGTTACATAGGTCCTTACGACATTATTCTGATGTAAAGGCGTTCTGCGACAATGACCCAACTGCTAAAGTGTTTGGAGTTTATCTTCGTTATGAAATGAATCAGCGGGTACGTGTAAAAATTGGCAAAGGAGTTGTTTATTTTTATAATGGCAGATCTATTTGTACTCGTGACCATTTAAGTGCAACAGAAAATCCACTTGAAACAGAAGTGTTCATTCCGTGTGTCAGTGAGGAAGCGGCTCTTACATTAGAAGATGCTATGCACAGATATTTTGGTAAGACCGAAGGAGTACACGGCGCTGTTGAATCAGCGTTTGAGATTGTAGATCCGCGGTGGAGGGCCCCTGCAATTAATAGCGAAGGTTCAGCCGGTGGCACCGAAAATTTTGATTTTACTGATATCTGGGAAACACGAATAGATGTATTCACTAAAGCAGTATCCGAAGTAACTACTCAAAAAAATGTAAATGTTGTTAATTTTGCAAACATGGCACGTAAAAACAGCCAAGTCAAAGGCAGCGACATTCTTGCTGAGTGGTTGCTTGCCGGTAACGATATGTGCGACTTTTATCTGCTAATGAAACCGAGAGCAGGTAAGAATACTACGATGTTCTTTGGCATTGCAAAATATATCAAAGCATTAAAAGACCGTAATCAATACACAAAGAAAATTATTATTGACTTCATTAGTCTTTGGCCTAGTGCCTTTGAAGGTGCTAAGAAAGATCTTTCTAACTTCTTCTATATTGAAGGTATTACAGTTGCGGGTATTGATACCAGTGAAGATGGATGGCAGGAAAAATTAGAACTTCTATTGAATGATCCTGAAATTGATGCTGTATTTAGATTTGCAAGTATGCAAAGTATTGATATGAGCGTCGCAGAAGAATACAACGAAGACGAAGACCGTGAAGGCGCGGCAATTACTTTTGAATCTGAAAAGTGTGATTACTTTAAAAAGAACCCAGCAGATCTATGTGTAATCGACGAAAGCGACCATGGCATGAGAACAAAACGCAGTAAAGATGCGTTAACATTGTTTGGCTATACCCGGCGCATATGGATGAGCGGTACAGATTTATATGCATTACGACATGAAGTTCGACTAGGTAATCATTTCTTGTATGATATCTTTGACGAAATTAAAGATATTAACGAAGGTAATATCAAAATGCCTAAAATGCGTAAGCATAGCTTACTTGCTAAAATTCTTCCGCTCGAAGACCTCGATCCGGACACTATGGACGAACAAGAAATCACACGTAAATTAGTAGCTGTGTTCGAAACCACTAAATTTGGAAAATGGAAATTTGATCGAGTGTCAGGAAGATTTGTTGACAATAACAAAAACAAAATACAATTTGTTAAGCTAGGCGAAGCTAGCCGTCTTTGGAATATGATCTATTTCTGGGAAAATAACAAAGGGCACCGTGCGCCAGAAGATCATCGGCATATCTTTTGTTGTATGCCAAGTGTAGCAAGTTGTTTAGCATTGTACAATCATATCGTAGACAAAGATATCGAGTGTGATCATGTCCCACTTACTGCAAACACATTTGCCAGCGCCAACAGAATTGAAAAACAAGTTAATGATGAAATGGTAGGTAAGAAGACTATCTTCCTTACAGTCGGTCGCATGTTACGAGGTGCTAAGGCTCCATGGAGTGCTGTTGTTCGATTTGATGCGTACAGCGATTTCAAGATCGGTTTACAGTTAGAACTTCGTGGACAGAATACCACTGATGATTGGTTTGATGTATATGATGCTAACATGTTTCGTTCTAGTATCATGCAATATGATCTTATCCGTAGCCGCACAAATGGTGGTAAGATTGACAGCACAGGACGTAACTTGCATAGTTTAATTCCTATGTTCCGTAAAGGAGAGTTTGATACAGTAGAGACTACTTGGGATGATATCCAAGAAGACTATTTTGCAGGCAACGTAGTAGAAGGAATGAAGCGCCGTAACTTGCTAGATCGTACTGGTCTAACAAATGCACAAGCCCTTTTGGATAATGTAACTTCATCTAGTACTTCTGCTAAGTCAAAGAAAGATGCACGTGAAGGCAAAGCTGGATCAAGTAATCGCCCAGCCGGATCAGCCAAGGGAGAAAGAGATCTAATGGAAGAATTGATTAAAAAGGGTATGACCATTTCGAGTATGTTACCGCTTTTGTTAGAAGTTACTGATTACAAATATACCGAAATTGATGAATTATTAGCAAATGTCCCAGACGATGTATTTGATTCTTGGCTCAAAGACAAATGCATTGACAATACCTAAACACTAGTGTATAATGTATTATCAGTAAAATTGAAAGAGAATAATGAATACAACTAAAATGCTTGTTAAACAGTTATTTGTTGAAGAGCTTATTAATGAACAGCTACAGATTGCAGCCAAAAAGATGCAACAGCCTAATTTTGATTTTTCTCAATTTAGTAATCCGGCCAAGCAAGATGTTAACGTGCCAGAATGGATGGCTGATAGAGAAACTCAAAAAATTACCATTGCTAAAAATCTAATTGACTTTTCAGTAGGAGATGGCCAGCTCATTATCTCTTTCCTAAAAACACATTCGGTTGATAGTATTACTATTTGTGATAACAAATTAATTAATTTGCATACTACAACTAGTCGAATTAAAAAGCATGATCCAAATATTAAGATTATAAGTATACTATACAGCGATATTAATGACTTAGAAAGAAAAATTATGAATAACAAAAAACTACCATCATTCGACTGTGTATTAACTAATCCTCCATTCCAGGGTAAAGGTAATCCGTTACACTTACAATTCTTGTCGCTTGCTTATAAACTAAGCAATCAATATGTATTATTTGTACAACCAAGTACATACCTAGTTGATCAAAAGAAAGAGAATGAGTGGTATCAGGAAACTCGTAATTTAATTAAAGATCAATTAGTTAGTACAACTTTGTACACTAAAGATATTTTTGACAACGCTCAATTAAATACCGGAGTGGCTGCTATTATTGTTGATAAAGGCGCAACCGTAACATCATATGATGTTGAATACTATAACTTGAACAAAGTTGTAACATATGATAGTATTGAAGAAATTAATAACTTCGCTAGCAAAGATATCTTTCATAGTATTAAGAAAAAAGTACTAGCAGCCGCAAAAACACGAAGCATTTTTGATGACATCGAAAGTAGTGGAGATTTTTGTATTCCAATTCCTAAATTACAACGCTATCGGTTCCTGCCCGACAGGGCCGCTGTGGTGCCTTCGGCAACTTATAAAGATGACCATGCTGCCTATTATGCTACTCAAGATTTAGCAGATGCTGCCTTTGAGTATCTAAAGACACCGTTGGCTATTCTTGCATTGCACATTTATAAGTTAGATATGAACTTGGCCAGTGGAAGAAATATACGGAGTGTTCCGTCCTTTACTACAGTTAAAGAATTTAAAGATGCTGAAAATGTAATTGGATTAACACCTGATGAAAAAGTTTGGTGCGCCGGTATCTATAAAAATAGTACAGATTATATTAAATTCTCATGATTTTAAAAGATGTAATTTCACACGTTAGAGATAGAAACTATCTAAGTGAAATAGATAGGAACTACCTACGGGTTAAAGCGACTGGAGAAGTGTTTACTCCCTTAACTGTTATTACAAAAAAATTAAATGATTTAGAATCTTATGATCCTAATATTTTTAAAGACGTAACTAAGACTTTTTTAGAACCAAGTTGCGGAGATGGAAATTTTCTTAGCGAAGTTCTAATACGTAAAATAGAAAATGGCAGTACTTTTGAACAAGCACTATCAACTATTTACGGTGTTGATCTAATGCAAGACAATGTAGATTTATGTCGTGAGAGATTATTATGCGGGCAAGAGCATCTTCGTCATATTGTAGAACAAAACATTCAATGTCGAGATGCCCTTAAATTTGGATACAATTTTAAACCAATGGGGCCAGCACGTAAAAACAACGAAGCAAAGGCTAGGGTTAAACAACAAAGATTAAGAGTTAAACAAGAGAAATTAGCCAAACAAGAAGAAGCCAAAAAGAAAAAAGAAGCCATACAAAAAAAAATGTTTGGCGAAGTAATTCCTGAAGTCAATTGACAAAAATCCCTAATTCATCTATAATAAATAAATAAATATCCACATGTGATACGCAGTATGGTGTCAATGGGAGTGCCAGAGGATTACATACAGAACTTGAAAAAATTCTTCTTCCACACATGTTTGACTTGCCAAGATACAAGAAAAATAACCTGCTAAAAGTAAATATTAATACTAAATTGGTAAATACACCCATAGCATTAGAGCAGGAAAACGAATGATTATACAGAAATATTAGAATAAAAATGAAATTATATGGTAGATCAGTATTGATAAAGTTTGACAACATCGAACAAGCCCTACGCAAATTCAAGAAAAAAATTCAAGAATCAGGGTTGCTTGAAGAACTTCGCGAACGGGAGTTCTATGAAAAACCCACGAGTGAAAGAAAACGCAAAAAGGGCGCGGCCAAAAGTCGTTGGAATAAGAAACTAAAAGCGCAAGAGCTTCCTAAAAAACCCTATTGATTTATCCAATTATCTTTATATATAATTCGAATTATACTATAATAAATATTGTTGTAGATGCCGATAATCGGGTCTACACATAAAACTTGCTTAACAAAGGAGAAAAAAATGACTAAGCATATTATTGGTATCGACCTCGGTACCGTGAACAGTTGTGTCGCTGTATCAGAAAATGGCACTTATAAAATCATCGAAAACTCAGAAGGCGCTAGAACTACCCCGTCTATTGTGGCTTACACCAATGACGAAGTACTTGTAGGCGCAACCGCAAAACGTCAAGCGGTTACCAATCCCAAAAATACAATCTACGAAGCAAAGCGTCTCATCGGTCGAGTCTTCAACGATCCTGAAGTACAGAAAAGCTTAAAGACATTGCCTTACACAGTGGTCAAAGCTGACAATGGTGATGCTTGGATCGAAGCAAAAGGAGAAAAGCTAGCGCCTCCTCAGGTATCAGCCGAAGTCCTTAGAAAAATGAAAAAAACCGCCGAAGACTATTTAGGTACAACGGTTACAGACGCGGTGATTACAGTACCAGCGTACTTTAATGATAGTCAACGTCAAGCTACCAAAGATGCTGGAAAAATCGCTGGGCTTAATGTACTTCGCATTATTAACGAACCAACGGCAGCCGCATTGGCTTTTGGTCTTGACAAACAAGATAAAAAAGATCGTAAGGTTGCTATTTGGGATACAGGTGGTGGCACACATGATATCAGTATCATTGAGATTGCTGACATCGACGGTGAAAAGCAAATTGAAGTATTGTCAACCAATGGTGACACTGCCTTGGGTGGTGTTGATTTTGACCAACGTATTATTGATTTCTTATGTAGTGAATTTAAGAAAGAAAACAACGTTGACTTAAAACAAGATGTATTGGCATTACAGCGTTTAAAAGAAGCCGCTGAAAAGGCTAAGATTGAATTGTCAAGTAGCCAACAAACTTCAGTTAATTTACCTTACATTACTGCTGATGCCAGCGGACCAAAGCACTTGAATGTTAGTTTAACTCGCAGTAAATTTGAATCATTAATTGATGATTTGATTGAACGCACAGTTGGTCCTTGTAAAATTGCCCTTAAGGATGCTAAACTTACAGTTGATGATATCGATGATGTTATTCTTGTAGGTGGATCAACACGTATTCCGAAACTACAAGAAACCATTGAGAAATTATTTGGCAAAGCACCACGTAAAGACGTCAACCCCGACGAAGCAGTTGCTGCCGGTGCCGCGATTCAAGGTAGTGTATTGTCCGGTGATCGCACTGATGTTTTGTTGTTAGATGTCACTCCACTGAGCTTGGGCATCGAAACCATGGGCAGTGTCATGACCAAGTTGATTCACAAAAACACTACGATTCCTACCAAGCATAGCCAAGTGTTTTCCACTGCTGAAGATAATCAGCCAACAGTAACCATCAAGGTCTATCAAGGCGAACGCGAATTAGCCAAACACAATAAGCTACTTGGTGAATTCGATTTATCAGGTATCGCCCCAGCTCGTCGCGGCATGCCGCAAATTGAAGTTACTTTGGACATCGACGCCAACGGTATTTTAAAAGTATCCGCCAAAGATAAAAGCACTGGTAAGGAAAATAAAATCACCATCAAGGCCAATTCAGGGTTGACTGATAAAGAAATTCAAGATATGATTAAAGAAGCTGAGCTTAATGCCGATGAGGATAAAAAGCAAGTGGAAATAATCACAGCTAGAAATTCTGCTGAAAATCAACTTCATTCAATTCGCAAAGAGCTAGCAGAAGTCAAAGATAAACTTACAGCTGAACAAGTAACCAAAATTGAAGACGCATGTACCGCAGTTGAGTCTGCGATTCAAGGCAGTGATACAGAAGTCATCACACAAGCTGTCAGCGATTTAATGGCAGCAAGTCAGCCTATTTGGGAATTAAAGCAACAAGACAGCAAACCTGATGATGATGTTGTTGATGTTGAAGTTAACGAAAAAAATTGAGTTAGCAGGTAGTACCCTAGGGTACTACCTTAACGAGTGCCTTATTGGGCTCGTATTAGTCATAACTTGCTTATAATGAAAGGAGAATGAAATGACTAGAATTACAACCTTGGACCTAAGTCCGTTTTATAGAACCAGTTTAGGAATGGATCGTGTGTTAGATAGACTTGTCCAACAAATGGATAGTGTCAACTCACAAAATTATCCACCTTATAACATCATCAAAACCGGTGAAGATACAGTCGAAGTACAGCTAGCGGTTGCGGGATTTTCTATGGGGGAAATTGAAGTATCTGTACAAGAAAATTCACTAACCATAACAGGTGAAAAAATAGAGAATTTTGACGAAGAACCAGAATATATCTATCGAGGAATCAGCGGTAGAAAATTTATTCGTTCTTTTCCAAAAGATCAGTATGTGGAAGTAGTTAGCGCTTCGATTAAGAATGGTATACTTACGATAAAATTAGAGCGAGTAGTACCTGAAAATAAAAAGCCAAAATCTATTGCTATCACTTACGAAAACTAGTATAATATAAATATAGTAAAGGAACACCTCGTTCCTTTACTTAACAAAGGAATAATGACATGACAAATACAGACGTAATAACACAAGTAAACGTCGATACCGAAATTAAAGAACCTTCGATGTTTAAGGTTATCTATATAAATGATAACGCTACTACTATGGAATTTGTTATTGATACGTTGATGACCTTTTTTGACTATTCGCCAGACACGGCTATACAAATCACTCAAGACATCCACGAAGCAGGATCAGCGGTTGTGGCAGTTTTGCCTTATGAAATTGCTGAACAAAAAGGAGTTGAAGTTACTTTATATGCTAGAACTAAAAACTATCCTTTACAGGTTAAGCTTGAACCTGAAACTGATTAAACATCAATAGTAATTCGCTTGGGATAATAAGCAGCCTGCGAATATTCTGTATCTCCCCGTCCGCGGGGATTACAAGCATATCTTATGTTATTTTTCGTTACATCAACTGGTCGATGATAATGCCCAAAGCACCAAGCTTTAATTTTATTTTCACGATCTTCTTTTAAAGATCTGTCAATGTGATGATTGCCAGTGATATTAAATCTCCAGGTATCAACTAGGTCAGTGTCATGTTGTACTAACCACGGTGCTGGTACAGTATGTGTAATCATTACAATGCCTTTGACGTCTGACTGTAGTTGTAATTTTTTTACACTATTGATCATGTAAGCGGTATCATTATAACCAAAACTGTTGAGTTCTATCGCAGTATGTTCGGGAATTTTTGCTTTATCGCAATACCAAGCTATAGATTGATCTAATTCCATGTTTGGATCAAAGTCATAGTTCCACCATCCATTAGTAGCCAAAAAAGCAACCCCATTTACAATAACAACATTATCGTGCATGTAAATAACATTGGGGATTTTTTCCACCAGTTGATTTAGTTCTTTATAACTACGAGCAAGATTATCTGTATGATCTTTATGCTCATCATTACCATCGATATAAAAAACACCACTATAAGCTTCGCCTAGTTGTTCTAAAGTATCTATTACCAAAGCACGATCACGGGCAATATCTCCAGCAACAACGCAGTAAGGGGCGGTTGGCTGGCATGACCAGTCTATTTGTTTGGTCCAACTTTCAATGTGAAGGTCGGAAATAAGGTCAAAGGAAAATGTCATATAAATTTTTTGTTATTTTTTACCTAGCATAACTATTTAATAGAGAGTTAAACATGAATATTATTTTTGGATCAACCCACGTAAATCAACTAGCTGAAAAATATGTTGTACTAGAATTGGACACATTTATTGTTGATAACAGCGAGCCAACAACTTCTTATTGTGTTGTTGAAAAAATACCGTTATCAGAATTCAATATTTTGGAATCTACGAAAAAACTTCATAGTGAATTAATATTTAGTTATCGAAATCGAGATTGGCAACGATGTGAAGAAATCATCGAGTTACTGATGGGAAAATGGAACGGAGAATTGGATTCTTTTTACGAAACTTTACAAACTAGGATACAGGATTACCGAGAAAACCCCCCAGATAATTCTTGGACAGGTACTATATTTAAATAAATAAAAGGAAGATAAAATGATAATAGAATATGTAATCATAGGATTTTTTTCGGCTATTGGGTGGTGGGGCGCAAATCATTATGTCATAGAACCGCATTTTCCAGCCAGTATCGAAAAATCAGCTGAAAAATTAGAGTAAATCAAAATGATTGAACCGAAGAAAAAAACTTGGGTGGATGTATATGAACGTGTTATTGATAATATTTTAAGACTGTTATGGTTAATATTATTGATAATGTGGGTCAATAGCGAGCATGTACTATTCAAATGAAGCCTACTATAGCACTATTCATAGCCGACCCCAAGTGTTCGGTTCAAAGCGCCAACGGAATAATAAATGCGTTAAAGGATCACTATCATTTTAAAATATTTGGTAAAAATGAATTAGAAGATAATTTCTTTGATACTGTAAATTTAATTGCGATACCTGGTGGCTTTGGAGATAGTGATAGTTATGATGGTTTATTCAAGCACAACTCTAGCCGTGTAAAAGATTTTGTAAACAAGGGCGGAAAATATTTAGGTATATGTATGGGTGCGTATTGGGCCGGAAAGCATTACCTCAATATATTAGATCAAGTAGAAGTAGTACAGTATATCAAAAGGCCCAATACTTGTACACGTCGCCCTCATGCTAAGAATATGCCAGTTGTGTGGAAAACTCAACAAGGTGTAGAACCTTATCGTATGTTTTTTTATGATGGCCCAACTTTTATAGGCAAGGACTATGAGACAATATCAGTTTATGCTAACTCTGAAAACTCCATGGCTCTCATACAAAATAACATAGGTCTTATAGGTTGCCATCCAGAAAGCGAAGAATTTTGGTACAACAGTTATAGTTGGATGAAAGGCAAGTATCACCAAGGCCAACATCACACACTATTATTAGATTTTGTCAACACACTAATGAAAAAATAAAATGACTAAAATTTTAATGTGTAGACCTGTGCACTTTGAAGTATCCTACGATATAAATCCATGGATGACATCACAGATAGGAAAAGTCAACTCTAGTCAAGCACTAGCAGAATGGAGCGAACTAGTTGATGCTATTAGTCGCGTCGCAGTGGTTAAACTCATTGATGATGTTAGTGGTTTGCCTGATATGACATTTACTGCCAACGCTGGATTTGTTAAAAACAACACCGTGGTTGTATCTAAATTTCGCAACAAAGAAAGAACAGGTGAGGAAGCTTTTTTCCTTGACTGGTTTAAAAAAGAATATTATAATATAGTACAAACACTACATTGTTATGAAGGAGAAGGAGATCATTTAATAGATGCGTTTAATAGACACTGGCTAGGATCCGGATTTAGAACAGATCCTGCGGTAGCAGTAGAATTAGATACATTATTAAATATCAACATCATAGTACTCGAATTAGTGGACCATCGCTGGTATCATTTAGACACTTGCTTTTGTCCTTTGCCTAATGGAGAAATAATGTGGTATCCGCCAGCATTCTCAGAAGCTAGTCAAGAAATAATCAGAAAATCATTCACTGATCGTATAGAAGTAAATGAAGCTGATGCACTGTTGTTTTGCTGTAATTGTGTGTGTATTCAAAATAATCTGTATTTGCCTAAACACACAGAAATAGCAAAACAATTAACATATTGGGGTTATAAAGTCAATGAATTTTCATTGACTGAATTCATAAAAGCAGGTGGTTCAGCCAAGTGCTTAACGTTAATACTAACGCATAACTAAATACCGTATATTAAAGGAAATCTAATGTCTATAGTTAATTTATTCAAAAAGAATTTTGATAAGACCGTTTATAAGTCGATGACTATAGACGAATATTTAAAACAATGTAAAACAGATCACATGGCTTATGCTTCTGCTGCCGAACGAATGATCTCTGCCATTGGTGAACCTACTTTAATCGATACCAGCAAAGATTCTAGATTGAGTCGTTTATTTTCTAATCGAACAGTTCGCGTTTATCCTGCTTTCAAAGATTTTTATGGCATGGAAGAAGTTGTTGAAAGAATCGTGGGTTATTTCAAACATTCGGCACAAGGACTAGAAGAACGCAAACAAATTTTATATTTGTTAGGCCCTGTAGGCGGCGGAAAAAGTTCACTGGCTGAAAAACTAAAATCTCTAATGGAAGTCAACCCAATTTACGTGTTGGCATTTCAGCCTACTGGCGAAGAAGTAGAAATCAGTCCGGTGTTTGAAAGCCCGTTAGGATTATTTGATCCAGAAAAATACGCTAGTGTATTAGAAGAAGATTATGGTATAAGCAGTCGATATTTAACTGGTATTATGAGTCCTTGGGCGTCTAAGCGTTTGAAGCAAGCCAAAGGTGATATTAATAATTTTCGCGTAGTTCGATTGCAACCCAGTAAGTTAGAACAAATCGGAGTTATGAAAACTGAACCAGGTGATGAAAACAATCAAGACATTAGCACATTGGTCGGTAAGGTAGACATTCGCAAATTAGAAAAATTCAGCCAAAATGACAGTGATGCTTACAGTTATAGTGGAGGATTGAACCGAAGCAATCAAGGCTTGTTGGAATTCGTAGAAATGTTTAAAGCTCCTATCAAAGTGTTACATCCGTTGTTAACGGCTACACAAGAAGGTAACTATACCGGAACAGAAGCCATCAGTGCTATCCCATTCCAAGGTATTGTACTTGCTCACAGCAACGAAGCCGAGTGGCAGACCTTTAGAAATAACAAAAACAACGAAGCGTTCTTAGATCGTATTTGTGTCATTAAAGTTCCTTATTGCTTACGTGTTGATGAAGAACAAAAAATCTATGAGAAAATGATACAAAGTTCTGGCCTAGCTGACGCATCGTGTGCTCCGCAGACTGTGGAAATGATGGCGCAGTTTAGTGTGCTAACTAGATTAAGAGAACACGAAAATAGCAACTTGTACAGCAAGATGCGAGTCTACAATGGCGAAAACATTAGAGAAAGTGATCCAAGGGCAAAGAGTTTACAAGAGTACCGAGAAATGGCAGGTGTTGACGAAGGCATGGATGGCATCTCAACACGGTTTGCTTATAAAATTCTAAGCCAAACATTTAACTTTACTCCGGAAGAAATTGCTGCCGATCCAGTCCATCTAATGTATGTATTAGAAACTGCCATTAAGCGTGAGCAATATGGAGAAGAAAAGGAACAAGTTTATTTAGATTTTATCAAAAGTAATCTAGCACCTAAGTATGCTGAGTTCTTAGGCAACGAAGTACAAAAAGCCTACTTAGAAAGTTATGGAGAATTTGGTCAAAACTTATTCATGAGATACTTGTCCTACGCAGATGCTTGGATACAAGACGTTGACTTTAAAGATCCTGATACTGGTTTGCTAATGGATCGTGGTGTATTGAATACAGAATTAGAAAAAATTGAAAAACCTGCGGGCATATCTAATCCCAAAGATTTCAGAAATGAAGTGGTCAACTTTTCTTTGAGAGCCAAAGCAAAAACAGGTAAAGATGTCGAGTGGACCAGTTATGCCATTATCAGAGATGTTATCGAAAAGAGAATGTTCTCATCAATAGATGAGTTGTTACCAGTTATATCGTTCGATAGTAAAAAGGATAAAGAATCTAATCAAAAGCACGAAGATTTTGTATCACGAATGATTTCCAAAGGTTATACAGAAAAACAAATTCGTAGATTGGTAGATTGGTATCAACGAGTTCGCAAGAGTAGTTAACTATATGTCAACTATAATTGACCGTCGTCTTAACCCCAAAGACAAAACCATTAACAATCGTCGCAAGTTTATCGAGCGAAGCAAAGCACAGATTAAAGATCGGGTAAAGGACCTTATCAATAGTGGTAATATTGCTGATATTGAAAATGGCAAGGCCAAAATCAAAGTCAAAGGCACCAGCGAACCCAGCTTTAGAATTGATCCGAAAACCGGCAATAAAAAATATGTTATGCCCGGTAATGATAAATTTGTTGTCGGCGATACTGAGAAGAAACCTCAAGGCGAATCTGCCAGTGGAGGTAGCGGTGGCGGAACAGACGGCGAAGATGATGATTTTGAATTTATACTAAATCAAGATGAGTACTTGGATTTTATATTTGAGGATTTAGAACTTCCTGATCTTGTTAAAAAGCAAGTAAAAGACGTAACTAAAATACAAATGAAAAGAGCTGGATATATCAATGTAGGTAATCCTAGTCAATTAGACATTGTGCGTAGTTTGAAAAATAGTCTAGGTAGACGTATTAGTTTAAACAGACCTAAAAATGAAGACATAGAAAAAATCCAAGAAGAATTAAAAAAAGCTGAAGAAGAAAACAATTTAGTATTAGTAGAAGAATTAGAACTTAAATTAGCAGAATTACGTAGACGACAAACGTCAGTTCCTTGGTTGGATCCTTTTGATATTAGATATCGCAATTTTGTACCAACCCCACAACCCATAACCCAAGCAGTTATGTTTTGTGTGTTAGATGTATCAGGCTCCATGGGTGAACGCGAAAAAGATTTAGCCAAGCGATTCTTTTTTCTATTGCACATGTTTTTGCATCGTAAGTATGAAAAAGTTGACATTGTGTTTATACGACACCACACTGAAGCTACTGAAGTTGATGAGCATGATTTTTTCTATAGTGTAGAAAGTGGCGGCACAATTGTTAGTTCAGCTCTTAAATTAACCAAAAAAATCATTGATGAAAGATACAATCAAAATGATTGGAATATCTATGTAGCACAATCTAGCGATGGTGATAATTTTTCTAATGACGAAGATGAAACATTAAATTCTATGTATAATTTATTGCCACTAGTACAGTATTTTGCTTATGTAGAAATAAGTCCCGAAAATACTTTTTCGACCGGAAATCGATCTACTGATCTTTGGTCTACATACCAAGAGTTAGTTAATGATTACAAAAATTTAAATATCAAACAAGTAAAAGTAATAGTTGATATTTGGAAGGTATTTCAAGATTTATTCTCAAAGGATCACGCACATGTCTAAACTGTTATGGAATGATAACGAATGGTCTTTTGATAAATTAAAAATTGCCGAAGATGCCATTGCCGAAATCGCATTTGAAGAACTCAACTTAGATGTTTATCCTAATCAAATTGAAATAATTTCATCGGATCAAATGCTAGATGCTTACAGTAGTCACGGCATGCCATTGATGTACAATCACTGGAGTTTTGGAAAACATTTCTTACGTGATCAACACAGTTACAACAAAGGATATTCGGGATTGGCTTATGAAATTGTCATTAACTCTAATCCTTGTATAAGTTACTTGATGGAAGAAAATTCCATGACCATGCAGGCGCTGGTGATAGCACATGCGGCATTTGGGCACAATCACTTTTTTAAAAATAACTATTTGTTTAGACAATGGACTGACGCTGAAAGCATTATTGATTACTTGTCTTTTGCCAAAAAATACATACTACAATGCGAAGAAAAATATGGAGCTGAAATTGTAGAACGCACACTAGACGCTTGTCACGCAATAATGGATTATGGTGTTGATAGATACAAACGTCCGGTGAAAATTAACAAACAACGTGAACTTGATCAACAAAAAGAAAGAGAAAAATACGTTCAACAGCAAGCAAATGATTTATGGAGAACATTACCAAAGTCAAAGAAAAACGTCAAAGCTGATGTAGACGAAGATGATAAACAATTTCCGGCAGATGCTCAAGAAAACATAATGTATTTCATTGAGAAACACAGCCCTTCTCTTAAAAGTTGGCAACGTGAAATAGTTCGCATTGTTAGAAAAATAGCACAGTATTTTTATCCGCAACGTCAAACAAAATTGATGAATGAAGGCTGGGCTAGTTTTACACATTATTTTATAATGAATAGGCTTTGGGAAAAAGGTCAAATCAGCGATGGCGCTTATTTAGAATTTATACACAGTCACAGTGGAGTATTAACCCAACGTAATTACGACAGCAAGCACTACAGTGGATTTAATCCTTATGCCTTGGGTTTTGCTATGTACACTGATATACGTAGAATCAGCAGTGAGCCAACACGCGAAGACGAAGAGTTTTTTCCACACATGGTAGGTAAACCTTGGTTAGAAAACTGTCTCGATGCCGTTAAAAACTATCGAGATGAAAGTTTTGTCTCACAATTTTTAAGCCCATCCTTGATGCGTAAGTGGGGTTTATTTGAAATTAACAATGAATCTTTTAGGAATTATGTCAGCATTGATAGTATTCAAGATCATGCTGGTTACAATAGAATTAGACAAACACTAAGTCAACAATACAGCATGTCAAATCACCAACCTGACATACAAATTGTTAATGCCAATTTAAAAGGATCACGCGAACTAACGCTACAATATACCGAACGCAATCAGTTTAAATTACACAGCAGTTCTACCAGCGCTGTGGTAAAGCACATACAGTATCTATGGGGCTACTCGGTCAATATTGAAGAAGTAATAGTACTGTAATAATATCTATACTAAATAAATTTAATCGTATCTATCATCATGTCAAAAGTATTATTCGTTTTAAAACGCCGTGAAGACTATAACGCTGTCGTTCACACAAATATTGGCCTTAGTACCGGCTTATATAACTCTGCCAGTTTCATGGACAACATGCTCAATGCCTGCGGAATAGAATCCAAGATGGTCGTAGTAGCAGATAATAATGACATTGATCGAGAAGTTACAAGTTACAAACCTACACATGTTATTATAGAAGCACTGTGGGTTGTGCCATCTAAATTTAGTATACTTCAAAAACTACACCCTAATGTCAAATGGATCATTAGAATTCACAGTGAAATGCCATTCATGGCCGGTGAAGGCATGGCAATGGATTGGATTGGAGACTACGCTGGATTTGACAATGTCATACTCGCATGTAATGCTCCTAGGATGTTGAAAGAAGTTACAGTATATCTTCAAACAAAATATCCTATGAGGATAATGGATTATAAAGTAATTTATCTACCAAATTATTATCCACAAGACTATCAATCAAAAGAATTCGTCAAAGACAATGATACCGTAGATGTTTGTTGTTTCGGAGCTATACGTCCTTTGAAAAATCATTTATTACAAGCGTTTGCCGCTATCAAGTTCGCTAATAAAATCAATAAAAAATTGAGATTCCACGTTAATGCTGGTCGCATTGAAATGCAAGGTGGTCCAGTAATAAATAACCTCAAAGGTTTATTTCAACAATTAAGTGATAGCGGGCATCAAATGGTTAATCATCAGTGGAGCCCAAGAGAAGATTTTTTAAAAATATGTGCGCAAATGGATATTGGTTTACAAGTTAGTTTTAGCGAAACTTTTAACATAGTAGGAGCTGACCTTATAAGTCAAGGAGTTCCGATCGTAGGTAGTAATGAAATACCGTGGGCTTTTGATCCATTGTGCGCTAATCCTACTAATAGTGATGACATTGCCAAAAAGCTTTATTGGGCTTATTGTTTTCCTAAAGTCAATGTCAAGATTAACCAATTTTTACTGACTAGATATACCAACAACACCGAAGAAATTTGGACTAAATACTTTACACAAGGAGAATAATATGGGTAAGAGACATCGCGTTAAAGAATACACCTGGATCAATGGTGAATTAGTAGTAGTAGAAAAAAGTTACAGTTCGTTAGAATCAGCAAGAAATTTTGCTGCCAGTCATAAACCAGATACATACAAGATATTTGACGCTGAAACAGGCGAATTGGTTGAAACTATAGTCCTGGTTAAAAACGGAAATATATTACCGGAGTACGCATAATGAATAAGTTTAAATTAAAAATACATCAATGGGTTGATGGAGTATTACAAACCATTGAACATGAGTTTGAGTATATCGAAGATGCTTTTGAGCACGTGGCTCAATTGGGTTATTCTGTATTCAAAATATTCGACAGTGCTGGCAATTTATGCCATTCCAGCAACTCAAATAGCGCTGGTAGTTACGCTACCTACGCTTGATATCCGCTTGAGAACAGCATGAATATTCAGTGGGTATTGGCAGATGGCACCAAGCTAAAACCCAACACTGAAATCGAGCAAATGAAATCCGGTGGCGGGTTTTGGGGTTCGTGGAAAACTTGGAAAAACTGTTCCACGGACAATGTAGTTTGCCACAATCCAAAAAAAGCCAAAGAATTAATCAAAAGAGATTTCCAATCTAGCTGTAATCTTTATATTCCAAATTCTACATACTTATTGTTAGATAGACCAAAGAATGTAAGGTTGTATGCCGGTGATTTTTTAAACTATGAAGTTGATAATCAAGACGAAATAATATCTATGAACCTAGCAGCCAGCTGTTCAGACATAGTTTTGTTATTGGGATTTGATTGGTCTTTCACTGACGGCAATATCGATAACGTAAAAATCAAAAATTATTACGGGCTTGTAACTCAAGCCATTAAATCAAAACCAAAAGTTCAATGGATTTTGGTAAATCATTCTACCAAACTAAGAAAAGAACTAAGCGAACTTGACAATTTAGGTCAAGATTCTTTTGATAATGTAATGTCTATATTAAAATCTTGACATTAAATCAATAAGACGTTACAATATACAAATGTTGTACAAAGGTCTTATATGAACTCATTGGTATCTTTAATATTATTCATAGCTTGGCTAACAGGCATTGTATTGGCAAAAGGATTTTGGAGTACATTTTTTGCGGTGATATTTCCACTATGGAGTTATTACTTGGTAGTTAAACACTTAGTAGAACTATATCTATGACTATTAAAAAAATCGGATTTGCCTGTAAGTATTCAATTGTCGATGATAAAAATAACGTTACATCAGTACCTGAATATAATGTCAGAGCCACAACAGTAGCTTGGTTAGGTAGGCAAACACGCGAAGTTGCCGAAGAACGTATGTGGGACTTGATAACACATAACATTGGATCTATTCATAAGCTTGTAGAAAAGGTAAGTACACTAGATGATTCACTCCGCATGGTACGCCTTGGTAGCGACATACTGCCTGTCTTCACTCACCCTCTTTGGAGTTATTTTTATGCTAGGCCAGATGTGGTCCAGTATTGCGAAAAGCATTTTAGACAAGTTGGCGATCTTGCTCGCCATCGCGGTGTGCGCTTGTCTTTTCACCCTGGCCAATTTTGCGTTCTGGCCAGTGCTACTGAAGATATTGTAAATCGTAGTATAGAGGAGTTTGAATATCATACAGACATGGCCCGCTGGATGGGCTATGGTAAATCCTTCCAAGATTTCAAGATCAATGTCCACATCTCGGGTAAACAAGGTCCCGAAGGTATCCGTAAGGCGTTGAAACGCTTGAGCCCCGAGGCTCGTAATATGTTAACTATCGAAAACGAGGAGATTAGTTATGGTTTGGATGATTGCCTTGAGTTGGCTGATGTCGTTCCTATCGTATTGGATATTCATCACCATTGGTGTAAGACAGGAGAGTACCTCTCCCCCATGGACACCCGTGTTGATAGGGTGGTTCAGTCTTGGCGTGGCGTTCGCCCTACTATGCATTATAGCGTCAGTCGCGAGGATTATCTTGTGGGTCACGACTCAATGATTTTGCCTGATATGGCAATGTTGTTAGACAAAGGTTTCAAAAAACAAAAACTTCGCGCACATTCCGACTTTTACTGGAATAAACCAGTCAATCAATGGGCATTGAGTCATTGGGAATGGGCAGACATACTTTGCGAGTCAAAAGCAAAAAATCTAGCATCTTTCGCTTTGTTTGAACAAGCAAAACAATATGAATAAATTCGTCAATGATGTATTAAATTACATGCGAGATGACTTTCGCAGTTATCCTACCAGATTCTGCGCCGAAGTATTTGCTTGGGTTTGTAGTGTAATTAGCGCAGTCATGTTTGCCGTAACTGCTCCTGACATACCTATAGTGCCACTGTATATTATTTTTATCAGTGGCTGTGTATCGTCAGCATGGTCCTGTTATACACGAAAAAGTTTTGGGTTACTTGCCAATGCTGTCTTTTTGGTAGTTATAGACACAACAGGACTAATACGCATGTTGATTAATCACTGACTTTTTTAGCTCGTGGTTTACGTGGCTTTTTAACCACTTCTGGAACCACAACCGCCGCGGGTTTAGCAACTCGTGGTTTACGTGGTTTTTTAACTTCTGCTGGGGGTAAAATATCAGATTCTTTTGGGGCAGGTACTTCTACCTTATAAGGTGCTACAGGCTGTGCGGGAATGGTGGTTGGCTTTAAACTAAACCATTTTTTTAGTAAATCATAAAACATTATAAATCTCCTTGTAGAATATTTAGTAGTTGTTAAGATGGCATTTATTTTAGTGATAGCTCACTAAAAATTTCCTTGCTTTTAACACAATATGCTGTTATAATAACATAAATACTAAGTAGAAACCATAATAAGGTTTGTGCTAATTAGAAAGGACACACAATGTCAAACTTAATCAAAAAATTTATCAAATTTTTTAAATTAACAGCAAGCTCAGAATTAGAACTATATGTAATAAGCAAGCGTCCGCAAAATACTGCCGAAGCCGAATATTGGATCAAATACTATAATCAATCTAATTGCAATAAATTAGTATAAAGGAAATATCAAATGAAATCAATCATAGCTTTTTTTAAAGAAGTAATCGCATCAATCAATGAAGCTAGACTTGCCAAAGTCAAAGCTTATTTAAAAGGTAAAATTATCAAAGGTAGTTGATGAAATATCTCATCAAAGGTATCAAACAATCAGGTGACGTATTTCGACCAAGTGATTGGGCCGAAAGACTAGCTAGTGCGGTGGCACAATTTTGCCCTAGTCACCGTCCAGTATCAACTGACTCGGCGAAATTTCACCGAAGTTTAGGTTATTCACTTGATGTAATACCAAAAACGGTAGACGGAGTAAAATGTATATTACTAGACAGCAATCTTGAACAAACCAGTTTAATAACATTTAATTTTGTACTTGCTTTTGCTCGAGATAATGATTTGGTTGTAGTAGAAAATTATGTAAAAATACCGCAAGTTGAATTACCCTTCAACTTGCATAAAGAATGTTGCGAAAGCACATACGTAGAGTAAACGTTGGTAAGTGCTGAATAGGTCGGGCTTACTCAAATACTCGCTTAACACTAGGAGAAAAAAATGGAATTTACTAAATTAGAAAAATATTTCGATGTTGAATCGCTCATCGATCAAACTGAAAAAAACACGTTGACAGCATTGTCATATGTTCAACCAGTGCCAGTTCGTGATACGCTAACCAGCTTATCCAAAGCCAATGCTGATTTTGCTCGTGCCAATTTTACCGCACTCAAATCGGTACAAGATTTTGTCAAAAGTTCTTTTGACGGAGTCACTAAGCAAGCTGTAAAAGCCAACAAATAATCAATTTGAAGCTTTTATTAAACCGACCTTTTGGTCGGTTTTATTTTGCTCTACCATATTACTTGCTATTAAATAACATATATTATATAATACTACTATGGCCAATATACCAATACCCGATGATTTAAGTAAAGATTCAACCCAGCTTTTACAAGAAGCTGGTATATATGTCTTTATGAGTGATGTCGATGACGAAAGTATCAAACCAGTCATCGAATGGATACTCATCGAGAACCATGTCAAGCGACGTAAACGAAAAGAACTGTTACTGATGATTTGTTCCGATGGTGGTGCTATGTCCAGCGCATTTGCGTTGATTGACGTTATGAAGTCCAGCGCCATACCGATTAAAACCGTTGGGTTGGGCAGTATAGCCAGTTCAGGGTTGTTGATATTTTTAGCCGGAACACCAGGACGTAGAATGTTGACCCCGAATACGTCGATATTGAGTCATCAGTATTCTTGGGGATCAGATGGAAAAGCACACGAGTTGTTTTCTATTACAAAAGAGTTTAATTTAATGCAACAAAGAATGATAGCTCACTATCAAGAGTGTACTAGATTAAGTGAAGACGTTATACAAACAAAATTATTACCTGCTAGTGATGTTTGGCTAACTGCCGAAGAAGCACTAGATTTAAAAATTTGTGATTACATTTCAGATTTAAAAAGCAAACAATAAAGGAAAAATATGCCAAGTTTGATACCAATGGTGGTTGAGCAAACCTCAAAAGGGGAACGTAGCTACGATATTTACAGCAGGTTACTCAAAGATCGCATTGTAATGTTAGACACAGATGTAAATGAAACCAGCGCCAGTTTAGTAGTAGCGCAAATGCTTTATCTAGAAGCCGAAGATCCGGATAAAGACATTTTGTTTTATATCAACAGTCCAGGTGGTTTAGTGACTGCCGGACTAAGCATTTACGATACCATGCAGTTTATTAAACCTGATGTCAGCACGGTGGTAATGGGTCAAGCTGCCAGTATGGGGTCATTGCTGGCACAAGCTGGTGCCGTTGGTAAACGACTGGTACTTCCAGAATCACGTACCATGATACATCGAGTTAGTTCCGGCACACCGGGCACACGAGGATCAGTACACGTACAAGATTTACAATTTGAAGACGCCAAACGAAGCTTCGAAGAATCCAAACGCATCAATGAACGACTGACCCAGTTGTATGTTAAACACAACACTTGTGGAAAAACCTACGACGAGTTGTATGAAATTATGAAATTTGATACATTTTTATCAGCCGAAGAAGCAGTGGCTTATGGTCTAGCTGATCGTATTGTGACAAAAAGAACATGATTAAAAAATCTTATGGCGTCACCCTTTAATCATAAAATTCGAATTGTCAACACTGACTGGGCGGTATTATTAGGATGGTTAATCGAAAATGTCGGTGAACTACTACATAGTCAACCAATTGTTTTTTGGCACGGTGAAGGATGG
>Ga0208379_1000259_pt1 | contig 24781 bp, 20 predicted proteins | sample CryBogCBE02Aug07_FD_184559 | JGI IMG/M metagenome (GOLD analysis project Ga0208379, IMG submission 184559) | Freshwater microbial communities from Crystal Bog, Wisconsin, USA - CBE02Aug07 (SPAdes) | ecosystem: Environmental > Aquatic > Freshwater > Lake | place: Crystal Bog, Wisconsin, USA... | reverse complement strand
TCGGCCGTCCGCGACTCCTCGCTGGAGTCCACCAATCCGGCCGTCATCGCCCAACCCGACGGGTTGCTGCGCACCGCCTCGCGTGACACCGCGGAGGCGTCCCGGCGCGTCCTGAGCCGATGAAAGGCATCACGGGGCGCATCGGCGTGATCTGCGCCCTGCTGGTCCTGATCTTCACGGCATTCGCCTGGAGACTCATCTATCTGCAGGTTCTCCAGCACGATTACTTTTCCAAGCTCGCCGCTGAAAAACACGAGAGCCGCAAGGTCATCCCGGCCAAACGCGGCCGGATCCTCGACCGGAACGGGGAGGAACTCGCCGTCAATTTCCCCGTCCGCACCATCACGGCGGACGGAACCCATATCCAGGATCCGGCGGCGCTGGCCTTGTTGGCGGCTCCCTACCTTGACATGAAGGTCGAGGACCTGAAGGCGAAGTTCAGCACCAAGCGTCCCTATGTCGTCATCAAAAAGGGCGTCGCCGAGGAAAAAGCCCAGGCGATGGTGAGGGCCATGGACAAGGCGCGGCTTCACGGGCTTTCCCTCGAGGAGGGGGCGATCCGCAGCTATCCCAACGGCGAAATGCTCTGCCATGTCCTGGGCTTTGTCGACGCCAGCGGCCATGGGATCGACGGGATCGAGAAGAGTCTCGACGAGGAATTGGCCGGGCAGGATGGCTTCCGATGGATCGAACATGACCGGAAGGGACTGGAGGTCGTGACCTACCGGGGCCAGGAGCAGCTTCCCGAGCAGGGGGCCGATGTCCGTCTCACGATCGACATGGGTCTGCAGGCCATCGTGGAGGACGAACTCGAGAAAAAATGCCGAGAGGTCCATCCGGCGGGCGCGGCCGCGATTTTCGCAGACCCGAACACGGGAGAGATTCTGGCCATGGCATCCCGCCCCGACTTCGATCCCAACAAATTCAACGAGTCCCAGGCGGAGCAGAGGCGCAACCGTGTGGTCACCGACATGTACGAACCGGGTTCGGTGTTCAAGATCGTCGTAGCTTCGGCCGCGCTGAACGAGGGGATCGTCAATGAAAGGACCAGGATCTACTGCGAGGACGGCCTTTTTCACTACGGCGGCAAGACGATCAAGGATCACCACAAGGCGGGTGAGATGAACCTCGGCGAGATCCTTCAGTATTCCTCCAACATCGGCTCGGCGAAGATGTCACTGATGATGAAGGATCAGGTCTACTACGATTATGTCCGCGCCTTCGGCTTCGGCGAGAAGAGCGGAATCCCCCTCCAGGGGGAGATCTCCGGCATGGTGAACCCGCCCCGTCGTTGGGACGGCTTGACCAAGACGCGCATGGCATTCGGGCAGTCGGTGGCGGTCACCCCGATCCAGATGATCATGGCCATGGCCAGCGTGGCCAACGGCGGGGTGCTCATGAAACCGAGACTTATCCTGAATCCGGGCGAGGGGAGCGTGGCGGAACCCGCAACTTCGGTCCGCCAGGTGGTGAAGCCCGAAACGGCAAAGTTCATCGCAGCCGCGCTGCAGAAGGTGGTCAGCATGCAGGGAACGGCCCCCCAAGCGCAGATTCCCGGATTCAACGTTGCGGGAAAGACCGGCACTGCCCAGAAAATCAGTCCGCGCGGAGGGTACATGGAGGGGCGCTACACGGTCTCCTTCGCGGGGTTTTTCCCCTCGGATCACCCCCGTCTGGTGGGTTTGGTGATCGTTGATGACGCCAAGATCGGCTCCGAGGCGAACTACGGAGGACTCGTTGCCGCACCCGTCTTTCGTGAAATAGGAGAACGCGCGGCGAGTTATCTCGGCATCGCGCGCGAAAACTCCGCCACCACGACGATAGCCCAACTCAGCGAGAAGGCCGACACCCCGTGAGCATCATGACCTCCGCGCCCTTTCATGCCGGCATCGGACGATTGCTAGGGGATCTTTTAAGAGAGGTTCCCTCCGCGCTGGAGAAAACTCCGGTCACGGGGCTCGCCTACGACTCGCGCCGGGTTGCTCCGGGAGACCTGTTCTTCGCCCTTCCCGGAAGCCGCGATGACGGAACCCTCCACGCGGCGGAGGCCGCGCAAAAGGGTGCCGTGGCGGTCGTTTCCGAAAAACAACTCCAAGTCGGGATTCCCTCCATCACCGTTCCCTCGGCACGCCGCGCGATGGCGGCTGCTGCCGCCGAGTTTCATGGTCATCCCTCCAGGAGCCTCGCTGTCGCGGGTGTCACCGGAACCAACGGAAAATCGACCACGGCCTGGATCATCCGCCATCTCTGCGATGCGGTCGGCCGGCCCTGCGGGTTGGTAGGAACGATCCGCTACGAGTTGCCCGGCGTCTCCGAACAGGCTTCCCGCACGACCCCCGAGTCAGTCGATCTCGAGAGGATGCTCGCGCGGATGCGCGACGGGGGGTTCCGGGCGGCGGCGCTCGAGGTCTCGAGCCATGCGCTGATGCAGCACCGTTCGGACGGCGTGGAATTCGACGCCGCGGTCTTCACGAACCTGACGCGTGACCATCTTGATTATCACGGCACGATGGACGCCTACTTCGAAGCCAAGGCCCGACTGTTCACGATGCTGGCCGTCCAGCAATCCAAGAAAGGCCGCGCCGTCGTCAACATCGACGACAAGTACGGGCGGCGTCTGCTGGACACGTTGCCCAAGGGGGTTCCCGTGATCACCTACGGCCAGGGAAGCAACTGCCAGTTCCGGGCCTCCGCGATACGCAATTCCGCGCTTGGAACGACTTTCCAACTCGACGCCAAGGGTCGCAGTTATCTGGTGCGCACGCCGCTGATCGGGCTTTTCAACGTCTACAACACGGCGGCGGCCCTGGCCGCCGTCTCCTCGATGGGGGTCGAGCTTCGGCGCGCGATCGCCGCGGCCGCCACGATACCGCAGGTTCCGGGAAGGCTTGAGAGGGTTCCGGGAAAACGGAACTTCCAGGCGTACGTCGACTACGCCCACACGCCCGACGCGCTGGAGAATGTCCTCCGATCGCTGCGACAGATCGCCCCCGCGAGGATCATCACCGTTTTCGGATGCGGCGGGGACCGTGACCGCTCCAAAAGGCCGCTCATGGCCTCCTCGGCTGAGTTGCTTTCAGATCATGTGATCGTCACCTCGGACAATCCCAGGAGCGAGGATCCGATGGCCATCCTGCGGGAGGTGGGAAAGGGATTCCGCGGAGCCTCACACGAGGTGTATGCCCAGCGTGAGGCCGCCATTCGCCGGGCGGTCGAGTTGGCGGGGCCGGAGGATGTGATCCTGGTCGCCGGCAAGGGCCACGAGGACTATCAGGAGATCGCCGGGGTCAGGCATCCTTTCGACGACGTGAAGGTCACTGCACGGGCCATGGCAAACCGTGAAATCAGGGAGGAGCGCTGACGATTATGGATCCGCTGCCCCTTTCCGAGATCTCCCTGATGGCGGGGGCGTGTCTTCTCGCCGGTGATCCCTCCGCCGTGACCGGGCGTATTTGCAAGGACACCCGCGAGATCCAGTCAGGGGATCTCTATGTGGCACTCCGAGGTAGGAATTTCGACGGCAACGCCTTCATCGCGGAGGCGGCCGCCAAAGGGGCCGTGGGCGCTCTTTGCGACGCGGAGGCGCCCGCCGGGTTGCCTGCTTCATTCGGGATCCTCTCCTCGAGCGACAGCCTCGCCGCATTGACGATGCTCGCCTCGGCGTGGCGGGGTCGCCTTCCGTTGCGATCGGTCGTCCTGACCGGAAGCAGCGGCAAGACCTCGACGAAGGATTTCACCGCCGCTGTCCTAGCTTCGCGGCTTCGCGTCACCGCCACCAGGGGGAATCTCAACAACCACATCGGGCTCCCACTCTCGATCCTCGAGGCAACGATCTCCGACGAGGCCGCCGTGTGGGAAATCGGCATGAATCACCGCGGCGAAATCGCGCCGCTGGCCGGCCTCGCCCGCCCCGATATCGCGCTTGTCACCGGGATCGGGAGCGCCCATATCGAGCATCTCGGAAGCCGTGAGGAAATCGCACGTGAGAAGGGGGATCTGCTGGAGAGGCTCCCTTCCTCAGGTCACGCGGTGATTCCCGCCGAGGATGATTTCGCCTCGGAATTGGCTTCCCGCACGAAGGCACGCGTGTTGGAAGTCGGGTTCGGCAGGGGGGAGTTGCGCGTCGCGAACCTGCACATGGATGTGGCCGGAAGCAATTTCACGGTGGAGGGGGAATTCGGCGGTGCCGAGGTGCATCTCCCGGTTTCCGGACGCCACATGGTGGGCAACTCGCTGCTGGCTTTGGCCGCCGGGGTGCTCTGCGGGATCCCCTTGGACGAATGTGCCGCCGCCCTGGCCCATGTCTCGGTGACCGGCGGCCGCCTGACCCGCAAGGAATTCAAGGGGGCGGTGATCCTTGACGACACCTACAATGCCAATCCCGAGTCGATGATCGCGGCGTTGGACACGCTCTCCATCGCGGGAGGTCTCAAGATCGCCGTGCTCGGAAGGATGGGTGAACTCGGAGACCATGCTCCCGAGGCATACGAGCAAGTCGGACAGAAAGCAGCCCAGACCACCGGAATTCTTCTTTGTGTCGGCGAAGAAGCTGCCGCCATCGGGGAAGCCGCCGAACGGGCGGGACATCGCGATGTCCGGCATGCGCCCGATGCCACGGCCGCGGCCGCCATCCTTTCCCCCTTGCTCACGCCGAAAGTCCATGTGCTCGTGAAGGCGAGCCGCAGCGCCCGGCTCGAGGAGGTCATCCGCCAACTTTCCTGATCCAACGACCATGCTCTACTACCTCTCCCAGCTTTTGCATGCACTTCAGGGTTTTCCCGGAGTCAAGGGCCTCAATGTCTTCCAGTACATCTCGTTCCGTGCGCTGGGCGCGGGCTTGACTTCATTCCTGATCTGCCTGCTTTTCGGTGACCGCCTCATCCGCCATCTCGTCAAGCTCAAGCTGGGGCAGCCGATCCGCAGCGCCGAGGAGGTGCACCGGCTCAACGAGCTGCACGGGGGGAAAAGGGGGACGCCCACCATGGGTGGGGTCCTTCTCATCGGGGCCGTCGTCCTCGCGACCCTGCTCTGGGCCCGTCCGGACAACGCCTTCGTCTGGATCTGCTTGCTGACGGTTCTGCTCCACGGGGGGATCGGATTCTACGATGACTGGCTCAAGGTGACCAAAAAAAGCTCAGACGGGATCAGCAGCAGGCTGAAATTCCTTCTGCAGTGCATCCTGGCCGCCGGCATCACGGCCTACTTCCTGCTCACACCGTCTCTGGCAAAACAGGCCCAGGAACTCTACATACCCTTCATCAAGGGACCCGTGCTCAATCTCGGGCTGTGGACCTATCTTTTCTACCTCCTGATCATTGTCGGCTGCTCCAACGCGGTGAACCTGACGGACGGGCTGGACGGACTGGCGGCCGGTTGCACGGTGATGTCGGGCGCGTGCTTCGGTGTCTTCACCTATCTCGCTGGAAACATCAAGACGGCCGGCTATCTTCAGATCCCGTATTATCCGCTCTCCGGGGAACTGGCTGTCGTGAGCCTTGCCCTGGCGGGTGCCGCGCTTGGTTTTCTCTGGTGGAATTGCCACCCGGCCAAGGTGTTCATGGGGGATACCGGGTCGCTCGCCATCGGTGGGCTGCTGGGGGTGCTCGCCATCTGCTGCAAGCAGGAACTTCTGCTCGCCATCGTGGGAGGCGTCTTCGTTGCCGAGGCACTCTCGGTGATCCTGCAGGTGGCCAGTTTCAAGCTCACCGGGAAGAGGATCTTCAAGATGTCCCCGCTCCATCATCACTTCGAGCTTTCCGGTTGGAAGGAGAACACGGTCACCGTCCGCTTCTGGATCATGGCGATCGTGTTCGGCCTGCTCGGCATCGCCACACTGAAACTCCGTTAGGAATTCCCCGAGATGATTGCCGTCAACAACCCTTACGCAGGACTCCGGGTCGCGGTGCTCGGCCTCGGGCGCAGCGGCGTGGCCGCAGCACGTCTGCTGAAGCGTTGCGGAGCTTCCGTCACTGCTCTGGATAGCGGGGAAAGCCCTCTTCTGTTGGAGCGTGCGGCCATGCTTCTCAGGGAAGGTGTCCGCATCATGACCGGAGAGGAAGCAACCAAAGACTCTGTCCGTCACGATCTTGCGGTCCTGAGCCCGGGCATCGAGGAGAGTGCCCCGTTGGTCGTGAACGTCACCTCCAAGGGAACTCCCCTGATCGGAGAACTGGAACTGGCCTTCACGCTGGCGACATCGCCCGTGGTCGCGATCACGGGGACCAACGGGAAAACGACCACCACGGAACTCACCACGCGGATGCTACGCGGTGCGGGATGGAAGGCGGAGGCGTGCGGTAACATCGGAACCCCGATGTCCGAGCTTCTGCTCGGGGAGGAACCGGACCTCTACGTCGCGGAGGTGAGCTCCTTCCAGTTGGAGACGATCCGCACCTTCCGTCCCAAGGTTGCCCTCTGGCTCAATCTCAGTCCCAACCACCTCGATCGCTATCCCTCGATGGCGGAGTACCGCGAGGCGAAGCTCAGGATCTTCCTGAACCAGACAGAGGAGGATTGGGCGGTCGTGCAGCATGGCTCCGAGTTGCCCCCGATCAAGGCCCGTACGATCACCTTCAGCACGACGGATTCCTCGGCCGACCTGACGCTTGAGCAAGGAACAAAGATTCTGCATCACGGGAGTCTCTTGATCGACATGAGCGGAACGAGGCTCCGAGGTCCTCATAACGCCGCGAACCTGATGGCGGCGTTCGCGGCGGGAATCGCCCTGGGGACCGACCTTTCGTCAATGGCCGCCGCGGTGGGGGACTACTCCCCTCCGGCCCATCGCTGCGAGTTGGTCGCGGAGCGCGACGGTGTGAGGTGGATCAATGATTCCAAGGCCACCAACCTGGATGCCATGGAGCAGGCCATCCGCTCCGTGGACGGCCCGCTGATCCTGATGGCGGGGGGGAAGGACAAGGGATTCGAGTTTTCACCGATCGCTCCGCTGGTGAGGGAGCGGGTCTCCCGTGCCATTCTGATCGGGGAGATGCGCCACCGGATCGCCCGGGACTGGGCACCGGTAGAGACTGTCGTCGTCGACACGCTGGATGAGGCGGTTGCCTCCGCGGCAGCTGCGGCAGGGCCGGGATACACGGTTCTCTTTTCCCCGGGAACCTCATCCTTCGACATGTTCCGCGACTATGTCCGTCGAGGGGAGGAGTTCCGCCGGCTCGTTCTCGCCCTTCCTCAACAATCACCGACCCGTTGAACCCAAGCAGCCACCACCGACAACCCCACCTTCCATGAAACCGACGACACCAAGACGCACCCGCCGACTGCTCGCCAGGGCAGCCACGATGAACCACGCCGCCGAGGAATTCGACGATTACGGACCCGAGCCGAACATGAAGCTCTCCCATGCCTTCCTAGTCGTGCTCCTGCTCCATGTGGTCGCAGTCGGCGGACTTTACCTGTTCAACAGCATGAAGGCCGGGCACCAGGCGGGGAAACCCGGCCTCAGTGCAAAAACAGGCCCGTCCCAGGGCTCTCCGAATAGCTCGTCCGGCGAACGCAACACGAGCCCCAAGGGGCCGGATGGGGAGAAGCCTCCTTTGGAATCGAGGCCGGCACCCGTGGCAAAGACGGCTGAGCGTCCCGGTCAGGATGCGACGACAAGGTCCTCCACGGAAAAAACGGGCGCTATCCCCAAGCCGTTCCTTGCAAAAGTGAAAGGACTTTTTGGAAGGTTGACGGGTGCGGGCGCGGGCAGTGCCGCCACGGCCAGACTCGCCGCGCAGGATGCGCCGGCCACAGTCGTCACCAATTCCGTCACAACGGCTTCCGAAGCCTCGCTTGGAGCAGCTTCGGGCGAGGGGAAGACCTATACGGTCAAGGCCGGCGACACGCTCACGCGCATTGCCGCCACCGAGGGGGTCTCGATTCCGGATCTCGAAAAAGCCAACGGTCTTGCCGGTGACTCAATCCTGCATCTTCAGGTCGGTCAGGTCCTGAAGGTCCCGGTGCCCGCCCGAGCAGCCGCAGAGACTGCCGAGGAAACCGCCGCTGTCGCGTCCTCCAACTCGGCGACAACTGCAGCGGCTCCAGCGGCGCCGGTTCAGGTTGCACCGGCAGGCGAATCCAATCCCACCACCGACTACAACGTGGTCAAAGGGGACAACCCTTGGAAAATCGCCAAAAAATTCAAGATCTCCCAGGATGAGCTCATGAAGGCTAACGGGATCACGGATCCCAAGAAGATCCAGATCGGCCAGGTGCTCAAGATCCCCGCCACCGCGGCAAAAGCCCCCAAGGCTAAGCAGTAAGACATCGCTCCCCGGAGACGCCATGCAGCGCCAAGGCATCTACCTTCTCCTCCTGTCGGTCGTGGGGTTGGTCACCCTCGGGGTGGTGATGCTCTTCAGCACCAGCGCCTTCGCGCAGGACAGCCACGGCGACATTTACTACTTCGTCAAGCGGCAGGTCTTCTGGCTTGTGATCGGCAGCGGCGCCTGCGTGGCAGGGGCGCTCGTCGACTATCACCGTTGGAGGGATTGGTGGCCCTGGTGGTTCGGGGTGTCCGCGTTCCTGCTGGTCCTCTGCTTCGTTCCCCACGTCGGGATGAGGATCAACGGAGCCTCCCGGTGGATCAATCTCCACGTCGCCACCTTTCAACCGAGCGAGTTGGCCAAGCTCGGCGCCCTCTTCTTCCTCTGCTGGTGGTTCTCCCGCGAGGAGACGGAATCCCGCCGTGTGCTCCAGGGACTCGTCATTCCGATGGCGGTGGTCTCCTGCCTTCTGGCGCTCATTGCCGTCGAGGTGGATCTTGGCACCACGGCGCTCATCGGCGCCATGGCGGTGGGAATCTGCTTTGTTGCGGGTGCCAACAAATGGCTGATCGGCGGCCTGGGGACGGCTGGCGTGGCTGGAATCCTGATGATCGCGAGTTTCATTCCCGAGCGTTATGCCCGCCTTACCAGCTTCCTTCATCCGGAGAACGAGAAACTCGGCAAGGGGCTCCAGCAATGGAACGCCATGATCGCCTTCGGATCCGGGGGATTCGAGGGACTGGGACTCGGGAATGGGCGTCAGAAGCTCCTCTACCTACCGGAAGCGCACACCGACTTCATCTTCCCGATGATCGGCGAGGAACTGGGCCTTCCCTTCACCTGGATGGTCGTGCTGGGGTTCATCCTCATCATCCTCGCTGGAGGTCTCATCGCCGCCAACGGCAAGGACCGCTTTGGAAAACTGCTCGCCTTGGGAATCCTCCTGTTGATCTCCCTGCAGGCGGCGGTCAATATCGGGATGACCACCTCGTTGCTCCCAAACAAGGGGATGCCCCTTCCCTTCATCAGTTACGGCGGCAGCAACCTGGCGGTCTCCCTTTTCATGGTAGGAATCCTCATCAATATCCACCGAACCGGCGCCCCGATCCCCGTGGCAGCCCGGCGTCAGGTCGCGCTGGCGTCCCGTCCCGTCCCGCGGATCTGACCCGTTGCCATGGCGGTTCCCAAACAGTTCGTCATCGCATGCGGCGGCACCGGCGGGCATCTTTTCCCAGGATTGGCCGTCGCCGAGGAACTCCATGGACGCGGTCACGAGGTCCTGCTGCTTGTTTCGGAGAAGGAAATCGACGCCGTCGCGCTGCGCGACCACAACGAGTTCCGGCGCGAGAAACTTCCCTCCGTGGGGATGCCCGCGATTCTTTCCCCGGCGTTTCCCCGCTTTCTGAAGCGTGCCTGGGAAAGCTTCTCCACCTGCCGCCAGCTTTATTCGCGCTACCGTCCCGTTGCGGTGCTCGGCATGGGAGGTTTCACCTCCGCCGCACCGCTTCTCGCGGCCAGGACACGCGGGATTCCCTGCTTCCTTCACGAGTCTAACGCCATTCCCGGCCGTGCCAACCGTCTTGCGGCGCGCTGGGCCGACCGCGTCCTGCTCGGTTTCCGGGCCTGCGCCTCCTTCTTTCCCGGTCGCCCCACATCCGTCACGGGGACGCCCGTGCGCCGGACCCTGGGTGAGCCGCTTCCGAAAGCCGCAGCCAGGTCGGCCTTCGGCCTTGATCCCGAACGCCCCACCTTGCTCGTGATGGGTGGCAGCCAGGGCGCGGCGGGCATCAACCAACTTCTCTTCCGCAGCGCGCCACACCTGCGTGATTTTCGGGATGCGCACGGACGTCCCCTGCAGGTGATTCACCTGACCGGGGAGCGCGATGACAATCTGGCCGCGATCAACTACCAACGGGAGGGGGTCGATGCCCATGTCGCGTCGTTCCATCACCGGATGGAGGAGGCTTACTCGGCCTCCGACCTTGTCGTGTCGCGTGCGGGCGCCGCGAGCCTCAGCGAGCTTTCGCAGTTCGGCCTTCCCTCCCTCCTGATCCCGTTTCCCTTTGCCGCGGACCTGCACCAGCACCGCAACGCGGAGGCCTTCCGCGATGCGGGGGCCGCCGAACTCATCGAGGAGAAGGATGCCGACCCCGCCTCCTTCGCACTGCTAGTGAAAAACCTGTTGCTCGACGATCGGCGCCGCGAGCGCATGGCGGCGGCCGCCGCATCGGCCCTTCCTCGGGGAGCGGCCGGTCTAGTCGCGGATGTCATGGAGAAGGCCGCCCGATGAGTGCCGGGAAACAGCCCTCCCCGGCTTCTCCGGATCTCCCGGAGCTTGCCCGCCTGCTTCTCGGAAGCGTCCCGAAACGGATCCACCTCATCGGGGTCGCGGGCTCGGGGATGAGCGGCATCGCTGCCCTGCTCCTCGCGCTGGGTCACCGCGTCAGCGGCTCGGACAAGTCGGATACAGCCGAAGTCGAGAGGCTCCGCCGCAAGGGGCTCGTTTTCCAGACACCTCACGGCACCGAGTTGGTTGCCGATGCGGATCTTGTCATCTACTCCTCGGCGATCCGCGCCGGCAACCCCGCCTATGATGCGGCGCGCGCCATCGGCAAGCCGATGGCGCGGCGCGCCGAGGTGCTGGCAGCGGTGATGTCCGGCAAGCAGGGGATCGTTGTCTGCGGAATGCACGGCAAGACGACAACCTCCGCGATGGCGGCCCATGTGCTGCGCGCGGGTGGGCTTAAACCCTCGCACTATGTCGGCGCCGAGATTCCGATCCTTGGTACCAATGCACGGTGGGATTCCGAGGGTGAGCATCTGGTGGCTGAGGGGGACGAGAGCGACGGGACGCTTGTCCATTACCATCCCCGCCACGCGCTGGTACTCAACATCGAGCCCGAGCATCTCGATCATTATTCAGACCTCGGAGCAATAGACGCGGTCTTCACGCGCCTCCTCTCCCAGACGTCGGGACACGTCTATTACTGGGCGGATGACCCCGGCGCCTCCCGTGTTTGTGCATCCCATCCGCGCGCAGTGGCAGTGGGCACCGGGCCCCATGCCCGCTACCGCATGGCGGGGCTTGAGCAGGAGGGATTCGCCACGCGCTTTGCCGTTTTCCGGGGAGGAGAATTGGTCGGGAAGGTGGAACTCGGCATCGCCGGGGCGCACAATGCGCACAACGCCCTTCTGGTGATTGCGCTCGCGCTTGATCTGGGTGTTCCCTTTGCGGAGATAGCTTCCGCGCTCGCGGCATTCCGGGGGGCTCGTCGCCGCTTCGAACTCAAATACCGCGACGACGAGTTTCAGGTTTTCGACGACTACGGCCATCACCCCACAGAGATCGCCGCGACCCTTTCCACGGCACGGGCGGCACTTGCGGGCCAGGGAAGACTGATCGTCCTGTTCCAGCCCCACCGCTATTCCAGAACCGCCGCCCTCAGGAAGGAGTTCGGAACTTCCTTTGTAGGGGCCGATCATGTCCATGTCGCTCCCGTCTATGCGGCGGGCGAGGCTCCCATCGCGGGGGCCGATGCCCTGTCGATCGTCGAGGAAGCACGCCTCTCGGGTCATTCCTCTATCGAGATAGCCTCCTCCGTGCGCGAGGCCGCGGTGAGCGCGGCCGCGTCACTCCATCCGGGGGATTTTGTCCTGACCCTCGGCGCCGGGAACATTCACGAGGCCGGTTCGATGCTCGCCGGCGAACTCGCCCTAAGGGCACGGTTACGCAAGGCGATGGGTCCGGGGCTCATCCGCCTCGGGGAGAGGCTTGCGCGACATACCACGATGAAGGTCGGGGGACCCGCCAGATTCTGGGTCGAACCCGAGACCGAAGAGGGTTTTGCAGAATTGGTGCGATTTTGTCACGACGAGGGGATTCCATTCATGGTGATGGGCCGCGGGTCGAACCTGATCATCCGGGACGGGGGCTTTTCCGGTGTGGTGGCGCATCTTGGCAGGGGAGTCTTCACCTCCTGCGAGGTTTCCGGGAACGAGATTACCGCGGGCGTGGGGGTGAAGCTCAAGCAGTTGGCCGCCGCAGCACGCGCGGCGGGTCTGACGGGCTTTGAATGGATGGACGGTATTCCCGGCAATCTCGGCGGGGCGCTCCGCATGAACGCAGGAGCCATGGGCATTCAGACCTTCGAGCAGGTGGTGCGGATCCGTTGCGCCGACACGGATGGCAACATCATCTCCCGCACGCCCGCAGAGATGGAGATCCGCTATCGTGACATCCCGTTGCTGCATGATCACTATGCGCTGTCGGCGACCATCGTGGGACAACCGGCCCCGGAGGAGGAGATCGAGCGTCTCATGAAGGGGTCGCTCACCCACCGCAAGGAGAGCCAGCCCGTCGCCGCAAGTGCCGGTTGCATTTTCAAGAATCCCCCGGGGATTCCGGCCGGCCGTCTGGTCGAGGAGCTGGGTCTGAAGAATTCCTCGATGGGGGGCGCAAGGGTCTCCGAGGTGCATGGGAACTTCATCGTCAATGATGGCGGCGCCACCGCTGCCGAGATTCTCTCGCTGATTGCAAGGATCAGAGACAAGGCCCGTTCGGAGCGGGGTATCGAGCTCGAAACCGAGGTGCAGATCCTTGGCGAGGAGCCTGTCGACGGGGAAATTTTAAGATGACCGACCAATGACCAACCGCTCCATTCCATTCGATCCGAAAGGCCGCCGTCTCGTCGTGCTCAAGGGAGGGCCTGGCGCCGAACGCGAGGTGTCGCTGCGCTCCGGCGCATCCGTTGCCGCCGCGCTCCGATCCGCCGGAGCCGACGTCACCGAGGTGGAGGTGACCGGCACGGGGGTGAGCATTCCCGCCGGCATTGAGCTCGTCTTTAACCTGATCCACGGAACCTTCGGCGAGGACGGCACCCTTCAGGATCTGCTCGACTCGCTGGGCATCCCCTTCACGGGCGAGGGTGCCGCCGAGAGCCGCACCGCTTTTGACAAAATCCTCACCAAGCGCGCCCTCGTGAAGGCCGGGGTGGCCACGCCGGCCCATGAGGTGCTCGTCGTGGGGCAGACGCCGTCGTTGCCGTTTCCCATCGTGATCAAGGCCCCGCGCCAGGGTTCGAGTGTCGGGGTTCATCTGGTGCACGGGGTGAAGCAGGTTGCCCCGGCCTTGGCCGACTGTCTCAACCACGGTCCGGAGATTCTCGTGGAGGAACTCGTGGAGGGAAGGGAACTCACCGTCGGTGTTCTGGGGGAAGAGGTCCTGCCGGTCGTGGAAATCCGTCCCGTCCAGGGGTTTTACGATTACACGAACAAGTACACCAAGGGGGCGACGGAGTATCTGGTGCCGGCACCCCTGACAACCGATGAGACCAAGGCCGTGCATGCGGTGGCACTCGCTGCGGTGAAGGCGCTGGGTCTCAGGGTTTACAGCCGCGTGGACGTCCTTCTCGGCAAGAGCGGGCCCACCGTCCTGGAGATCAACACGATTCCCGGAATGACGGAGACGAGTCTGCTTCCCAAGGCGGCCGCGTCAGCGGGAATCGATTTCACGACGCTTTGCTGCAGGATCGGGGAACTCTCGTTGTCGGCACGCAACGAGGCACGCCAAGGTGCCCAACGGGAGGCGTGAGTAAGCAATCAGGGATGCCATGAAACGCCGAACCACCGGAAACCGCAGACTGGGGAGACATTTCTCCCGCCAGCACCTCGTGGAACTCAATGTCCGCACGGCGAGCGTGAGACGGCAGCGGCAGGGCAAGGTGGCCGGCTTGCTTTGGAAAGCCGGCGTTCTCATCGTTATTCTCTGCGTGCTCGGAATGGGTGCCCGATACTGCGCCCTTCGATTCTTCTTCGAGAATCCCGAGTACAACCTCACGCGCCTGGAGACCAACCTTCACGGATTGATGAGCGACGAGGAGTTGGGTGAATTGACGGGAATCAAGCGAGGGAAGAACGTCATGCTCCTTGATCTCGCCGAGGCCACCAAGCGGCTCTCCGCGATTCCCGAGGTGCGGGCGGTCAGCATCGAGCGTCACCTTCCGGACACCGTCGAGGTGGGCATCGAGCGCCGGTTGCCCGTGTTTCTGCTGGCCCCTGCCGGAGGTGTCCCCGGCGACGGCATGCAGCCACAAGGATTCGAGGCGGGCAAGAGCCTCGTCTGTGACAAGGAAGGCGTCGTGATGCGGCCCTCCAGATTATCGGACGAATTTCTCCACCTCCCCGTGCTGAGCGGGCTCGATGTTTCAGCACTTAAGCCGGGCGGACGCATTGATGACGAACGCCTGGCCAGCGCGCTTGCCGTGAGGGATGCCCTTTCCGAACTGCCCGAAGAGACGTTTTCCGTGGTCGGGATCGACGTCACGAAGTCCTACGCCGTTGTCGTCACGGATGGATCGAACGCGCGTTACACTTTCGGGGCAAAGGACCTGCCGGCGCAGGTCGAGCGCCTTCGGAAGCTGCTTTCCCATTGTCAGGAAAACGGCCGCCGGATCGCCACCGCCAATCTCATGATCCAGCGCAACACGCCGGTGACATTCGTCCTGACACCGGAGAACCGTTCCGCCAAGATCGCCCCGGTCCATCAGAACCCCAAAAAGCCATCCAAGAACTAGGGCTCATCCTCCACTGCCATGTCCAGCGACCAGATCTTCGTCGGCCTCGAGATTGGAACAACCAAGATCTGCGTCGTCGTGGCCGAGGGAAAATCCGAGGATCAGATCAGTATCCTCGGCGTCGGGGAGACCCCGTCGCGTGGTATCCGCAAGGGTGAGATCGTCGACATGGCGACGGCCACGGAGTGTGTCCGGGAGGCGATCCTCGACGCGGAGGAGAAGGCGAATGTGGAGATCGGCAATGTCTGGGTCGCCATCACCGGCGGCCATCTCCGCAGTCTTAACAACCGCGGCATCCACGTCCTGCCCCAACCGCGTCAGATCGAGCAGGAGGATCTCGATCTCGTCCAGACCAACGCCAAGGAAATCGCGATCCCCCCTCAGAACATTTTCCTCCACACCATCCTCCAGTCCTACCATCTTGACGGGAACAGGAACGTCACCGATCCGCTGGAGTCGGAGGGGATGCAGCTTGAGGCCGACTTCCACATCGTCCATGGGATCAAGACGCGCATCCATAACACGCTTCTGTGCGTGGAATCGTTGAAACTCGAGATCGAGGATGTCGTCCTGGGGTCGCTGGCCAGCGCACAGGTCGTGGTGACCCAGCACCAGAAGGATCTGGGGGTGATCGTGATCGACATGGGTGGCGGCACCTCCGACTACCTTGTTTATCAGGACGGGGCGGTGCGCCACAGCGGAGTGCTCGCTGTCGGCGGCGACCACATCACCAACGATATTTCCGTGGGGCTGAAACTCCCCATCGCCCGGGCCGAAGCGCTCAAGATCCAGGAGGGGTCTGCCCGGGATCCCGCCGAGTCCCCCGGCGGGGTGATCACCTTGCGGAACGATCCCGGTTTCCTCGGTTGCGACATCGACCGGCGATCGCTCGACACCGTCATTCACTGCCGCGTCCGCGAGATGTTCGAGCTGATCAGGGACGAGATCGAGCGATCCGCACCCGATGTCGTCGGTTTGCTTGGGAGTGGCATTGTCATCACCGGAGGTTGCGCCCGCCTGCAGGGTATCGCGGAGGTGGCGGCCGATGTCTTCGGCCAACCCGTGCAGGTGACTTCCGCCAAGAATGTCGGAGGGGCGCTCCAGACGTTCGAGAATCCCCAGTATTCCACGGCCATCGGCCTGACCAAATACGCGCGCCTGATCACGCGCGACATGGAGCCGGTCGGATTGCTTGACCGGATCACGAGGGGCATCGGAGGGATTTTCGGAAGGAGGGGGGCATGAGCGCCGCCGCACAACGCCGCCTGATCGTGGGTGTGGGGAATGCCGGGGTAACGGTCCTCGACCTTCTTGCGTTGGAGGAACCGGGTCTCAGGGGGCTCGTCGTGGTGAACAACGACCCTGAATCGCTCGCCGCCACCGTCGTTCGCGAGAAGATCGAGGTTCCTCCCGGAGAGCCGTCCGATGGGTTCCTTGCCATCGATGTCGATTTCGGCAAGCTTGCCGCGGGGGCTTCCTCCCTCGTCCTCTGCGGCGGTTTGGGAGGTGCAACGGGATCCTTCCTGCTTCCCGCCCTCGCGATCTTGGCGAAATCATCCGGCATCACGGTGGCCGCCTGCGTCTCTCTTCCCTTCGGTTTCGAGGGGAAGCGAAAGTCCGAACTGGCCGATCAGGCGCTTGAAAAGCTTTATGCAGTCTGCGACGCCGTGGCGGTCATCGGCAACGAGCGTCTTTCGGGTGGGGCTCCCTCCACGGCCGCCGTCGGCGAGGCCTTTGCCTTGGCCGACCGCACGATGCTCGCCTGCACCAAGGCCCTCCACGGCATGATCATCACATCGGGTCCGGTTCGTATCACCCGCTCCGATATGAAGAGCGTGCTGGGGCTTTCGGGAGCCCGTGTTCTGTTCGGTTCCGGCAAGGCATCCGGCGCGAACAGGCTGCACGAGGCCTTGGAAGAGGCGATGGAATCCCCTCTTCTGATCCAGCAGGGAAAGAACACCCCGGGTTCGGCCCTGCTCGGGACTTCCACCGTGCTGCTCCTGCTGCAGGGCCCCTCGGATCTTTCCTTTGCCGAGGTGCAGGCCGCCGTCTCCGGAATCGAACGGGTTGCCGGGGATCGGTGTCAGATCAAGACCGGAGTCCTCGCGTCACAGCCCGCCGGATCACCCCTCACCCTGTCGATCATTGCCTCTTCAGGCGGAGGTTCGGCCCCGGAAACCCGCCTTCAACTGGCTCCTTCCGACGCTCAGGCCGATTCCCCGGTGGTAGCCGTTTCCAAGGAGAAAAAGTCGCCCTCCATTACCAAGAAGTCGCCCTCTTCCCTTCCCAAGCAGACTCAGGGAACGCTGGATCTCGACAATTATCAGAAGGGTCGCTTCGACAAGAGCCAACCCACAATCGTCGCCGGTGAGGATCTCGACGTCCCTACCTTCCTGCGCAAGGGGATCAAACTTTCGCAACCCCGGAGAAGCTAAGGGAAACGCTTATTCCGGGTTTGCGGTCAGGGAATTCGCCGTCCCCTCTGGCGGTCGGAACCGGATAGGGCTAGATTGGGAAAAATCCAACACAGCGTATGAGACCCGATAAATTCACCGCCAAGATGCAGGAGGCTTTCAATGGTGCGATCGATATCACCTCGGGCCTCGGCCAGCAGGAGATCGCCAATGAGCATTTCCTGCTCTCCCTCATCGCCCAGAGCGAGGGGCTTGCCCGCCCGATCCTGGAGAAGATGGGAGTCTCCGTGGGTGGGGTGACAAAAGCCCTGGAATCCGCCGCGGCCTCCATGCCCAAAGTGCACGGCGGTGCCCAACCTTTCGTCGGCAGCGAACTACGCAAGACCATCGATTCGGCCGAGGCCGAGATGGCCAAGCTCAAGGATGAGTTCCTTTCCGCCGAGCATTACCTGCTGGCCCTGAGTCAGGAGAAGAATGCCGCCGCCAAGCTCCTCCAGCAGAACGGGGTCACCTATCAGGGACTCATGAAGGCGCTGGTCGAGGTGAGGGGAAGCCAGCGCGTCACCGACCAGAATCCCGAGGGTAAATACCAGACCCTCGAAAAATACGGCCGCGACCTCACCGAGCAGGCACGCAAGGGAAAGATCGACCCGGTGATCGGCCGCGACGAGGAGATCCGCCGCACCATGCAGGTGCTCTCCCGCCGCACCAAGAACAACCCCGTCCTGATCGGCGAGCCCGGCGTGGGCAAAACGGCCATCGTCGAGGGGCTCGCCCGACGCATTGTCAGCGGCGATGTCCCGGAGTCGCTCAAGAACAAGCGCCTTGTCGCGATGGACATCGGGGCGATGGTCGCCGGGGCGAAATTCCGCGGTGAGTTCGAGGATCGCCTGAAGGCCTTCCTCAAGGAGGTAACAGCCTCCGAGGGGGAGATTATCCTCTTCATCGACGAGTTGCACACGATTGTCGGCGCCGGTGCGGCCGAAGGGTCGATGGACGCCTCGAACCTTCTCAAGCCACAGCTTGCCCGAGGCGAACTCCGCACGATCGGGGCGACGACCCTCGACGAGTACCGCAAGTACATCGAGAAAGACGCCGCGCTGGAGCGCCGCTTTCAGCCCGTGATGGTCAATGAACCGAGTGTCGAGGACACGATCGCGATCCTGCGCGGCCTGAAAGAACGCTACGAGGTCCACCATGGCGTTCGGATCCAGGACGCCGCGCTGGTGGCCGCCGCAGTTCTCTCACACCGCTACATCTCCGACCGTTTCCTGCCGGACAAGGCCGTCGATCTCGTCGACGAGGCTGCCTCGCGGCTGAAGATCGAGATCGAGTCGATGCCGACCGAGATCGACCAGATGGAGCGCCAGATCATGATGCTCGAGATGGAGCGCCAGGCCCTCCGCAAGGAGAAGGATGCCGCCAGCAAGGAACGCCTCGCCAAGCTGGAGAAGGAACTCGCCGAGACCAAAGAGACCGCCTCGGGGCTCAAGGCACGCTGGCTCAAGGAGAAGGAGGAGATCGGCAAGTCGCAGAAGATCAACGAGCAGATCGAGAATCTCCGCAACGAGCTGGCCCTTGCCCAGAGGCAGGGAGACTTCGCCAAGGCGAGCGAGATCCAGTACGGCCGCATTCCCGATCTTCAGGCCAAACTCGAGGAGCACAACGCCAAGCTCGCCCAGGGAGGACAGGCAGCCCTTCTCAAGGAAGAGGTGACCGAGGAGGATATCTCCAAGGTCGTCTCCGTCTGGACCGGGATTCCCGTCTCGCGCCTTCAGGAGGGAGAGCGGCAAAAGCTGGTCAAGATGGAGGAGCGTCTCATCGAGCGCGTGGTCGGCCAGGGGCAGGCGATCAAGGCCGTTTCTAATGCCGTCCGCCGAGCCCGCGCCGGCCTTCAGGAGGAAAATCGCCCGATCGGATCCTTCATGTTCCTCGGTCCTACCGGCGTGGGCAAAACCGAGCTTTCGAAAGCGCTCGCCGAGTTTCTTTTTGACGACGAGAACGCCATTGTCCGCCTCGATATGTCGGAGTACATGGAGAAGCACACGGTCGCACGGCTGATCGGCGCGCCTCCCGGCTACGTTGGCTACGAGGAGGGCGGCCAACTCAGCGAGGCCGTCCGCCGCAAGCCCTACTCGGTCGTTCTCTTCGACGAGGTGGAGAAGGCCCACGGTGATGTCTTCAATGTCCTCCTGCAGGTGCTCGACGACGGGCGCATCACCGACGGGCAGGGACGCACCGTCGATTTCAAGAACACCGTCATCATCATGACGAGTAACATCGGCAGCCAATTCATCATGGAGGACCTCAAGGTCGAGGAGCGCAACAAGCGAGTCATGGAGGCGCTCCGCGGACACTTCCGGCCCGAGTTCCTGAACCGCGTCGATGAGATCGTCATCTTCGACCGTCTCAGCGACAAGGAGATCGGCAAGATCTTCGACATCCAGCTGGCACGGCTTGAGAAGCGCCTCGGCAAACAGAACCTCAAGCTGGAGCTTTCCGACAAGGCACGCGCCTTCCTGGCCAAGGAGGGCTACGATCCAGCCTATGGGGCGAGACCGCTCAAGCGCGTCATCCAGCAGAAGATCCTCGACCCGCTCAGCATGGAGATCCTTGACGGGAAGATCCGCGAGGGACAGACCATCAGGGCTGACGTCGCGGGTGGCGAATTGACCTTCACGGCGAATTGACGGGCCACGATGTCCCTCCGCGTCGTCACCATCAAGGAGGGGCTTCCCACGCTCGAGGAGGCCAAGCGCCGCCTTCTGTTGGAAGTGCGCCGCTGTCACGGCGACGGGATTTCCGTCCTGAAGCTGATCCACGGCTACGGATCGGGGGGGAGGGGAGGGGTTCTGAAAGTCGGATTACGGAAGGTTTTCGCCGAGTACCAACGCGACGGGGATATCCTCGGGTTCGCCTTCGGCGAGGAATTTTCCATCTTCCATGCCGCCTCGCTCGAGATGGTCACCGCGGTTCCGGAACTCGGCAAAGATCCCGACTTGGAACGCTCCAACCCCGGCGTCAGCTTTTTGTGGATCCAATAATTCAGGAGTTGGAAGCTGGTAGTTGGGAGATAGTGGGAAGACTGTAACCAACCACCAACTTCTAGCCTTAGTCCCCAACTCCTCCCGTCTTCCGGAAATCCCTGGGGCTCTTTCCGGTCCATCGCTTGAACGCCGTCGAGAAGAGGGCCGGCTCCCTGTATCCGCATTCACGGGCCACACGGGCGATCGGCGTGTCGGTTGTCCACAGGAGTCTCTCGGCGCGTTCCCGCCTCATCCGGCGGAGAAGCCCTCCGGGTGTTTCGCCCCGGGAGGCCTTCAGGGATTTTTCAAGGGACCTTCGGGACATGCCGGCGATGCGTGCCAATTCCGCGGCATTCGCATCCGTGTCGGGATTGCCGCGCAAAAACGACATCATCCTAGCGATGCCAGAACCCGTCCGCAGGCTGCTCTCCCGCGCCACGAATCTAGGGGCAAGCCGGAGCAGCGTTGTGTCCGGCGACCCTCCCAGCAAACCCGCCATCAACCTGCCCGCCTCCCTTCCCGTTTCCGAGTGTGGCGGTTCGAAGCTGGAGATGCCGATGCCCGCCTGCAGCGATTCCAGCATCGAATTGCCCACTCCGATGACGGCCAGATCGCGCGGGGTCTGCAGGCCGATCCTGATTCCTGTCTGGATGGCGAGGCGTGCCAGATGATCGGAGAAGCAAAGCAGTCCGGCCGGCAGGGGAAGCTCGCGGAGGGTATTCACGAGGACGGGTCCCGACGTGTCGCTAATGAGGCGGAACGGGAGGCTGACCCCTGCTGTGATTTCCCGGAACACGGCCCCCAAACTTGCGGAGCCTGACGGTCCCGAGGGGCCAAGGAAAGCGACGGAAGCCACTCCTTCGGAGCGGAAAACCTCGAGTGCTTCTGTCGCCATGGCTTCCAGATCAAGCGTGACGCACGCCGTGCCGCCGCCCCCCCATGGTCCCAGCCTGACAAAGGAGATCTTTTCCCTGCAAAGAGAGTCCAGCCAAGCCTGACTCATGAAATCGCCGATGGCTCCCGCCAACACCCCATGCTTGGCCAATTGCCTGAGGGGGGCTTCATAACCTCCTCCCAGCACGATGACTTCCTCGGGTCGATTGTGTTCGGCAAGGCCTTTCCTGACACCTTCAAGCATGCTGATCTCTCCCTCGGAGAGGAGGGGAAGCGCCAGGGCAACGACTTTTTTTCCCGAGTGAACCCTCATTGGATGATTTCTCTAAAATACGCAAAAACATAAATAAAAATTACGCTTTTACGCAAAGACAAAATATGATCCCCGGCGTATATGTTCCCGGCATGAAAAAAGCACTGATCACCGGAATCACCGGACAGGACGGTTCCTATCTCGCAGAACTCCTCCTTTCGAAGGGATACGAGGTTCACGGCATCATTCGCCGCGCTTCCACGTTCAATACCAGCAGGATTGACCACCTCTACAACGATCCCCATGTGCTGGGAACAAGGCTCTTCCTCCACTACGGCGATCTGGCCGACTCCTCCCAGATGACGAAGCTCCTCTATGCGCTCCGTCCCGACGAGATCTACAACCTAGGAGCCCAGAGCCATGTCCGCGTCTCCTTCGACGTGCCGGAGTACACCGGTGATGTCACGGGACTCAGCACCGTGCGCCTGCTGGAGGCGATCCGTGAGGCGGGACTGACCCAGGACGTGCGCTACTACCAGGCATCCTCCTCCGAGATGTTCGGAAAGGTCCACGAGGTGCCCCAGCGGGAGACCACCCCGTTCCATCCCCGCTCCCCGTACGGCTGCGCGAAGGTCTTCGCCTACTGGCTGACCGTGAACTACCGGGAGGCCTACGGCCTTCACGCCTCCAACGGCATCCTCTTCAACCACGAGAGTCCGCGCCGCGGCGAGACCTTCGTGACACGCAAGATCACCCGCGCCGCCACCCGCATCAAGATGGGGCTCCAGAACGAGCTCTACCTCGGCAATCTGGACGCCAAGCGCGACTGGGGATACGCCAAGGAGTATGTCGAGGTGATGTGGCTGATGCTCCAGCAGGAGAAGGCGGACGACTATGTGTGCGCCACCGGGGAGACCTACACCGTCCGCCAATTCTGCGAGGAGTGCTTCGGTCTGCTCGATCTCGACTGGAAGCAGTATGTGAAGCATGACGGACGCTACGAGCGCCCGAGCGAGGTCGACCTGCTCATCGGCGATCCGGCCAAGCTGAAAAAGCAGATCGGCTGGGAGCCCAAGGTGAAGTTCAAGGAGCTGGTCTGCATCATGACCGAGGCCGATCTGGAGATTGCGCGCCGCGAGCTGGCCTTCGAGAGCATCGGGGGAGGCAAAGGCACCGGCACGACGCCTCCGTGAAAAAGGATGACGCAGAAAGCTGAAAGGATACCCATGGACTCCTCGACGCGCATCCATGTCGCCGGTCACGGCGGGATGGTCGGTTCCGCCATCGTCAGGGCACTCCATGCACGGGGCCACCGGAACCTGTTGCTGCGCACGCGGCGGGAACTCGATCTTCTCGATGCCTCCGCGGTCCGAGAATTCTACGCCCGGGAAAAACCCGAGGTCGTGATCGTGGCGGCCGCCCGTGTCGGCGGCATCCATGCCAATAGCACCTACCCCGCCGAGTTCATCCACGAGAACCTGGCCATCGCCCACAACACGATCCATGAGGCTTGGCGCCACGGGGTGAAGCGACTGCTCTTTCTGGGAAGCTCCTGCATCTACCCGCGCGAGGCGCCGCAACCGATGACCGAGGAGTGCCTCCTGACCTCTCCGCTGGAGACGACCAACGAGGCTTACGCGATCGCCAAGATCACCGGACTCAAGCTCTGTCAGTTCTATCGCCGCCAGTACGGGGTGCTCTTCCACTCCGCCATGCCGACCAACCTCTACGGTCCCGGAGACAACTATCATCCCGAGAACTCCCACGTCCTGCCCGCCCTGATCCGCCGCTTCCACGAGGCGGTGCAGTCTAAGGCTTCCTCGGTCACCCTATGGGGAACGGGTGTGGCGCGACGCGAGTTTCTTCACGCCGACGATCTGGCCGAAGGGCTGCTCGCAGTACTCGGGATGGAAAATCCACCCGACTGGATCAATGTCGGGTATGGAAGCGACATGACGATCCGGGAGGTGGCCGGAGTCATCGCCGGAATCACGGGATTCGAAGGGAAGCTCCTCTGGGACTCGACCAAGCCCGACGGAACCCTCCGGAAGCTGATGGACAGCTCGAAGCTCCTCGCGACGGGCTGGCGTCCGAAATACGATCTGGAGACCGGCTTGCGGCACGCCTACGCGGATTTCCTCGCCGCACAGTCAGGCGGCCAACTCCGCGAGCTTTAATTCCAAGCCGGATCAATTCCAGCTTCCCGATCCTAACTCCCGGATCCCAGAATCACCCCACCCACCGGAACTCGACCGAGGCGTCAATCTCCGGAGCAATACTCTTTTTGACCGGGCAGGAGAGGGCGGCGGCTTCCAGCAGGGCGCGCTGCGGATGGTCGGCAGGAAGGGGAATCGTCATGACCGACTTCAGTCCGACGATGCGTCGCGGGGTGTCGGCGCTCATCTCCTTGCCGATCGTGACGGCCGTTCCCTTTACCTCGATCCCGTGGCGCTCGGCGGCGATCGCCATGACGGTCATCATGCAGTTGGCCACGGCCGTGGCGACGAGGTCGGTCGGGGAGAAACTCTCCCCCTTGCCGTGATTGTCGACGGGGGCGTCGGTGACGAGGGTGACACCGGAAGGGCCGTGCGTGGCGGTGCAGCGAAGACCGCCGTCGTAGGAGGAGGAGATGGTGACCATGGACGGATTCTAGCAACCCATCCCCCGCCGGGAAAGATCGGCGTGGATTTCGGCCGGAAGGCGGGGCACATTTCCTCCCCATGGCTGTTGCTTTCAAGGAATGGGCTTTGGTCTGCGAGGCGCTCGGACGGGGCGAGCAGAGCGTGATCCTGCGCAAGGGGGGAATCGCCGAGGGAAACGGGGGCTTCGGCTTCGATCACCCGGAGTTCTATCTCTTTCCCACTTGGTATCACGGCCAGTTGGAAAAAGTCCGGATTCCCGATGCCGTCCTGCCTGTTCAGAACCCGGAGAGGGTGACCGTTTCCCACCTTGCCTCCCTGGAGTGGTCCGGAAGGATCAACGATCTGGAAGCGGTGCAACGTCTGGAACCGCTGCATGTGCTTGACCAAAGCCTGATCGAGGAACGTTTTGTCTACGACACCGGCTCCGGCTCGTTGGGTGGGACAGGCATCAACATCGCCTTCGTCCGGGTCCATCGTCTCGAGCCTCCCGTCACTTTCACGATGCGGAAGGCTTTCGGTGGTTGCCGATCCTGGATCGAGTTGCCCGAGATGGGGCCGACCGCCCTTGTTTCCGTGCTGAGCGACGAGGAGCATGCCCGACGCAAAGAGCTTTTTTCGACCCTTCTCGGGATCCGATTCTGACCCGTGCCGGGTTCTCTCCCCGGGAATCTTTGCCCTTTCCGCTGGCCGTGCTGGATTTTCAGCGGGCGCCC
>Ga0208379_1000255_pt1 | contig 25030 bp, 42 predicted proteins | sample CryBogCBE02Aug07_FD_184559 | JGI IMG/M metagenome (GOLD analysis project Ga0208379, IMG submission 184559) | Freshwater microbial communities from Crystal Bog, Wisconsin, USA - CBE02Aug07 (SPAdes) | ecosystem: Environmental > Aquatic > Freshwater > Lake | place: Crystal Bog, Wisconsin, USA... | reverse complement strand
CACTCAGTTTAACAACTCAAACACCTGCACAGATATTTGCGTCTCCAATTTCTACGGTTGGAACTCCAAGTTTTAGATCATTGGTTACAAGTGACATACCTGCATTGAATTATGTAAGTAGCACAACAACCCAAGCAGCGCACCAAATATTAGCAGGCCCGATAACTGGAACTGCTGCACCAACATTTAGGTCTTTGGTTTCTACGGACATACCTGCACTTCCTTATGGGACTGGAACGGTCACAAGTGTGGGAATGACAGTTCCATCCATTTTGTCAGTAACTCCGTCCACTATCACAACATCTGGGTCTTTTGCTTTAAGTTTAACAACAGAATCGGCTAATCAGATATTTGCAGGGCCGAGTTCAGGCTCAGCAGCAACTCCAACATTCAGGTCTTTAACGTCTGCTGACATCCCTGCTTTGCCTTACGGAACTGGAACAGTTACAAGTGTGGGGCTTTCATTGCCTAGTATATTTACCGTAACTGGCAGTCCAGTCACAACTTCTGGGACTTTAAGTGCAACACTTGCAACAGAAACTGCTAATTATGTATTCGCAGGGCCAACGTCAGGGGCAGCCTCTGCTCCTAGCTTTAGGGCTTTGGTTTCTACAGATATTCCATCATTACCTTATGGTACTGTTACTTCTGTAACAGGTACTGCTCCTGTTGTATCGTCTGGGGGTACAACACCGACAATTAGTATGGCTGCAGCTAACACTACTACCAATGGCTATTTAACGTCTACAGATTGGAATACTTTTAATGGTAAACAACCTGCTGGATCGTATTTAACTGCTGTTACTGCTGATGCTCCGTTGTCAGGTTCTGGTACGTCTGGTAGCCATTTGGTTATCTCTCAAGCTACAACTAGTACAAACGGATACTTGTCTTCTACGGACTGGAATACGTTTAACAACAAACAAGCTGCAGGTACTTATGTAACGTCTGTAAGTGGTACTACGGCTCAAATTACAAGTACAGGTGGAACAACTCCTGTACTTGCACTTGCGACAACTGCGGTAACGGCTGGTTCTTATACTTTAACAAGTCTTACTGTTGATGCTTATGGTCGAATTACGTCAGCCTCAAATGGTTCTGTTGGAGGGGGTACGGCTCCAATTACAGTAACTACTTCCACTTATTCTGTGGGGACTACTGATCTTTGGTTAATAAACAACTATGCTGGAACTTTGACTTTAACCCTACCAACTGCATCAAGCTATTCAGGTCGGCAATTAAATATTCAAAATTACCAGGCTTTTACGGTTGTTTCGGCAAGTTCAAACGTGGTTCAAATTGATGGATCAGCAACAAATACCTCTATTTTGTTAGCTAGTTCAGGTGATAGGTGTACTTTGGTTTCTAATGGTACAAACTGGGTAATGACAGATTACACTCCAAACAACATACTTTTACTGAATTGACAATGAAAGAATTTATAACTCGGGTTATGAGGGATGATAGGGTTTGGAAATGGGTTCGGATAGATGAGATACAAAGGGAAAATTTCAGTTATGTAGATAATGAAATTTATTACACAAATGATCATGGATTTGTGAATTTTCGCAAAATAACTCCAACAATGTATGACGTTCATATTTGTATGTTGAAAGGGGCAAAAGAAGTGGATTCTTTCTTTTTAGACTCTTTAGAAAAAATGAGAGCAAAAGGTGCTGAAAAGTTCCTTGGAACTATTGGTGATTGGAACCGTCCTGCGTTAAAATTGGCACTTAGATGCGGTTTTAAAGAGGAAGGGCGAATTAGTAAGGCTTACCAAAGAGACGGAATTTATAGATCAATGGTAATGATGGGGAGAACATAATGAGTTTTATTACAAATGCGGTAGGTAGTTTAATTGGAAGTTTGACTGGTGCAAATCAGCAAGCTCAAGCTGCTCAATCTGCTGCTCAAACTCAAGCTAATGCAGCAAACTATGCAGCAAATCTTCAACAACAACAATTTGCTACTAACCAGGCAAATCTTTCTCCGTATATGTCAATTGGTACGGCTGCATTGCCTCAATTGCTTCAATCTTTGGGTTATCAGGGTCAGTACGGTGCAAATGGTAATTTAACAGGACTTTCTGGGCAAGGTTTTCAGTTTAATCCGTCTAATTTAGCGCAAACCCCAGGGTATCAATTTACCTTACAACAAGGTTTGAATGCGGTAAATAACGCAACTTCAGCAACTGGTCAAACAGGTTCAGGGGCGCAGGCTAAAGGTTTGGCTAACTATGCAACTGGATTGGCACAAAATACTTACAACCAGCAATATCAAAATGCTTTGACTACTTACCAACAAAATGCAAGCACTTTAGGAAGTTTGTTAAGTACAGGTCAAAATGCTGCTGCAGGACTTGGATCAATGGGTATGCAAAATGCACAATCCGTAGGAAATACATTACAAGGCGGAGCAAATGCAACGGCTGCAGGACAAATTGCAGCGGGAAATGCTACTTCTAATGCTTTGAATGGTGCAATGCAATTAGGTCTTGGTGGCGCAGGTATTTATTCATTACTTGGAAAAGGTGGATTATTTGGTGCTGGTACAGGTGCTGCGACTGGAATATCTGGATTAACAGGTGCAACTTCAATGGCTCCAGTTGACTATTCCTTATTATCTGCTCCTGCTGCTGCAGGTCTTGGTTCTAGTGGAATTGGTCTTGTAGTTTAAAGGATAAATATGCCAGTAGATGCTTCAATAATACCAACAAAACAAACCATTCCTGATTTTGGAGCAATGGTAAACGGTTTAATGGGATTGCAAAGAAATCAACTTGCAATGGAACAAGGTAATTTGCAACTTCAAAAATTGCAACAAGAGATGAATTTGAATAAAGTTTCATCCAAGGCCATTCAAGAAAATACAGACGAAAACGGTAATGTTGATATTCCATCGGTTATCAAATCATTGTCCAAGTCTCCAGAGGCTGCAACTAATCTTGCACCAACAATTTCAACATTGTTGAGTCAGCAAGGTGTTCAAAACGAAAATGTATCTAAAAAACTTGGAAATTTAGTTCAAAAGAACACAATTGCTGGTCAAAGGCTTGGAGCAATGACTGCCAGAATTGCAAAAGGCGAAGATATAACCCCTGCCGAACATATCAAGGAAATGTCGAATCTTATTGCTGAAGGTGTTTTAAGTCCAGATGAGGCACTTCTTCATTTGAGGATGGCTCCTGCTCCAACAGGTGATAAAGTAAAAGATCAAAAGGCATACAACAATTTTATTCAGTCTGAGCATTTTGCAACTCAGTCAACTGCAAATCAAATCAACGCATTATTTGGTACTTTGCAACCAGGGGGCGCAGGCCAACCCGCAGCAATCTACAACCCGATCACTAAAACGCTTGAACCTGTTCAGTATGGTAATCCTCAGCAACCTGCCAACCCTAATGTTACTGCTCAACCTGGTATGCCTGGTCAAATGGGAATGGGACAACCTAATGCTCCAGCTCAAGACCCAATTGCTCCACAGTTAATGTTCCCAGTTCGTCAACCTGGCACTAACTATGCTCAATTACCAAATGAGGCCACAAAGACTGCTGAGGGCGGTCAGTATGTTAGCGGATTGATTGACAGAAAGAAAAACCTGGTTACTGATCGCAGAAACTTGGACGAAATGCTTAAGCAAGTTGAAAAGGTTAAAGAAGAAACTCCTAGAGTGCCAGGAACTAATCCAGTCAGCAATGCACTCAATGCAACAATAAGAAAAGCAAGCGTTGCAACTGCCGATCCACAATATCAACAGTTGTCCAAAGATATTGCCAATATGCAAATTTCTAATTTAAAGGCTGCAGGTGGTTCGATGGATACGGTTGCAGGACAACAACTTCAGGCTCATGCAAACGGAACTGAAATTTATGATCCAGACGTACTCTTGAACATTGGCAGGCGAGCTAAGGCAGACATGAAAAACCTTGATCTGCAAACGGACGCTGCAACCAAGTTTATTCAGCGTTATGGCCCAAATAACATGGATACATTTAAAAAGATTTGGGGTGATAACGCAGACAGTAAACTATTTGAAATGATGACTCATCACGAAGATAAAACAATGACTCCCGAACAAAAGAAAATGAAACGTGATGAGTTGGCTGGAATAACTCCAGATATGTCTCCTGCACAGAAAAAAGAATTACTTAAAGAGTTCCAAGACAAAAACAATGTAATACAAAAACTCGTGAATACAGGTGGTCTCTAATGGGAACATTCGCTGATTTCTTGGGAGATATTGAGGCTGAAAAACCTCAAAGTCAATCTGCTATTACTGATCAGATACTTAATAATTTAAAAGTTACTGAGTCAGGAAAAGACCCTTATGCAGTCAATAAAAAGACTAAGGCTTTGGGTGCTTATCAGTTTCTACCTGAAACAGTTCAAATGTTGCATAAACAAGGAATTGAATTTAATCCTTTTAATGAGCAAGAATCAAGACAAGCAGCAAAGACTTATCTTGAGCAATTAACTGCTAAAAATGGTGGTGACATTAAAAAGGCTTTGGCGCAATATGGTGGATTTGTAAAAGAGAATCCAGATACTTACGTCAATAAAGTATTAAAAGGAGTTACACAAAACGCTCCAGTTCAAGCTCAAGAACCTGCCAAATCAGATTTTTCTAACTTCTTAGAAGATGTTTCTGAACCTACAAAACAACCTGAAGTTGCTCCTGCTCCTATTGTTCAAAAGGTTCAACCTACAACTCAACCTGCTCCTCGTCAAATGAACGTAGGGGAGAAGATGTATCAGGACAGGATTAACGCACTAAAAAATTTGGGAATCGGTCTTTCATCATTGGCAGATGTGACGGTTGGTAATATTTTGCCTGGAATTGCTGGACCAGTAACATATAACATAGCTAGAGCTTTGCAGCAAAACGATCAGCAAGCACAAGAAACATCTGCTAAAGTAACTGGGGCGCTAGAAAAACCATTTGGTAAGACTTTAGGAGTTACTGAAACACCTGCATACAAGGGTGAAGCGTCCAGACGATTAATGGATTTGGTTGGTGAAAGTCTTGGAGAAGGAGCAAAAGCAATATCTGAAAAGACAGGCATTCCAACTGGTGACGTTCAAAGTTATATTAATTCTTTGATGTTGGCTGCAGGTAAGCCAGTTTCAGAGGCTGCAGGTAAAGTTGGTGGGGCAGCAGTAAAAGCAGGGCAACAGTTTGCTCAGGATTTAAAAGAAGTTACTGCAACTCCAATGAAGACTGAGATTGTTCAACCCGAAGGAGTTGCTCCAGGTTCAGCAGGCGCAGCAAAGGTCACAACCAATCCATATCCTAAGTTTACTGGACAAGAAACTGGTAAGGGTGGCGAGTTTCCAATGGTGAAGTTGTCCAATATTTCAAAGGATGTTTCACCTAAAGAACAACAAACCAGAGCGCAAATTGCAACTGAGATTCTCGGTAATAAGGATGCGGTTCGATCTGGTGTAGTTACAGGAAACGAAGACACTTTAAGAAATGAGCATACTGAGGCTAAGTCTGCCAATCAAACTCCAAAAGCACAAGTTCTCAGAGAACAGATTGCTAATGAACAAAATGCTCTATCTAATTATGCTCAAAAGAGAATTGAAAATACTGGAGCAAGTCCAACTTTAACGTCTGATTACGAAAGAGGCCAGGCCATCAATGATGCGTTCGCAGGTGATCAAGGACTAACAGGCTTCTTTAAAACTGAAAAGAATAGGCTTTATGATGAAGCTAGGGCAAAGGTTGGAGAAAATCCAATAAAAACAAATAATGTTGACAACTTATTAAGTAATGAACAATTCAGGGCGGGGCTTGGATTAAAAGGAAACGAAGGAGTTGCAGCAAGTGCCGAAAAACTTATCAATCTAGCTAAGACAATGGGCTTTGAAGACGAGTTTGGCAACAAGTATGCTCCTAATACTATAGGGGCTTGGGATGCAGTCAGAAAGTCTTTAAATGCAGATTGGACTCCAAGTAATGCGTCTGTGATTCGTAAGATTAATAACGCAATTGATAATGATATTGCAGGTGCTGGAGGCCAAGAGTTATTTAAAAAGGCCGATCAACTTCACCAAGCTGAAAAAACTTTATTTGGTTCAAAAGGAATCAAATCAATATTTGGAGATATTGATCCAAACGGAGTTCAAAAGGGAACACCATTTGAGCAAATACCTGCCAAATTAAACAAAATTCCTAAAGATGAATGGGTACATATATTTGATACTGCTGACAAGATTTCAAAAGGTGTTTTGAATGGGCCAATTGAAAAAGAGACTGGTTTACCTAAGTGGACTATTGAAGTACCCGAGGAAGTAAGGCAAAATGCTGAAAGAGCAAAATCTGAGATTAAAGGTGCAATTGCGAGAGAAGTTTACGAAAATGGCTCTAAGAGAGCTGGTGTTTGGAATCAAAAAGACGTAAATTCAATTTTAAACGCAAGGTCTGAAAAGATTAAACACGCATTTGATCCAGAGGAAGTAAAGGCATTTCACACTTTGAACATTGGCAGTCAGATTATGCCTGGAATACATGGATATGAAGGCGCAGGGCAACAGGTTCAAAGACTTGGAATAATTGCAAGCAACGCTCCAAAGATAGGTGCAACAACAGGCGCAAGTATTGGAGGTGCATTTGCAGGGCCAACAGGTGCTGCAGTTGGTGGATATGTTGGTCAAAGAGTAGGTACTGCATATGAGCAAAGTTCACTTGAAAAGGCTTTGAATAAAGCAGCAACTGAAACACAAAAAGAGATGAAAAAGAACGCTCAAAAAGCTAATATTTTAAATCTCAGAGATAATAAAAAGGATTGATATGTCATCGTACACAATACTTCCAAATGGTAAACAACAATTTATTACATCCAATGGAACTCCGTTGGCAGGTGGTAAAGTTTATTATTACATTCCATCAACCACAACTTTTAAAAATACATATCAAGATGCAGCAGGGGTTAATTTAAATACTAATCCAGTTATTCTTGATGCTAATGGTCAATGTATTGTTTATGGTAATGGTTCTTATCGACAACAAGTTTTTGATGTTAATGGCAACTTAATTTGGGATCAGCAAGTTGATTCTCCTGGTTCATTTGGAAGTGTTAATACATTTACTTCAGATGGATCAACAAAAACTTTTTCTTTAACTGGTACTGTAGTAAGTTTAAATAGTATGAATGTTTCTATAAATGGAATTACACAAATTCCAGGAACAAACTACACTTTAACCGGTCAAACTTTAACTTTAAGTTCTGCAGCACCAATTTATTCTGTTATTGCAGTTCAATTCTAAATGTCTAATAAAAAAATATCAGCATTAAGTTCAGCTTCAACTCCGCTGACTGGATCTGAAATTGTGCCTATTAATCAATCAAGTGTTACTGATAGTGTTTCAGTTGCAAATTTAACTGCTGGACGGGCAATTTCTGCTGCGTCTTTGGCTTTAACTACATCTCCATTGCCTACTACAAGCGGTGGTACTGGACTAACTTTATTTACTTCTAATGGTGTTGTATATGCTAGTTCTTCAAGTGTATTGGCAACTGGTTCAGCATTAACATTTGATGGCACTAATTTATATGTAGGAACAACAACACAATATGATGGTGGTGTTATTACTGCCTTAAATACTACTAATAATGCAGTTGTTGGATTTAGAAATTCTTATGCAAGTGGTGGTAATCCTGTTATTGGATATTTTAGATTAACTGGACAAGTAGGAAGTACATCAAATTATATTCTTGTTGGAAATACATTAACCACAGGGGATACTATTTACATTTATGGTAATGGAAATATTGTTAATAAAAACAATAGCTATGGGACATTATCAGATGCTAAGTTAAAAACAAATGTTGTATTAGCTGACACACAATGGAATGATGTAAAAGCACTTGGTCAGGTAATGAAGAAGTTTAATTTCTTAACAGACCCTGCTAATTCACCATTACAACTTGGATGGGTTGCTCAAGATGTTCAAACAATATCTCCTGGTTTAGTTTTTTCATCTCCTGATAGAGATGATGAAGGAAAAACATTAGAAACAACTTCTTTAGGTGTTAACACTTCAGTTGCAATGTTAAAAGCATTTAAAGCATTAAGTGAAGCCTTGTTGAGAATTGAACAATTAGAAACTCAAGTAACCGCACTACAAAATAAGATAGGAGCTTAATATGTCATTAACAAAAACAAGCTATTCAATGATTCAAGGTGCACCTGTAAATGTGATTGATTTTGGTGCTGACCCAACTGGAACTAATGATTCCACAACTGCAATAAATAATGCTTTTGCATCATTAGGAACTGCTGGAGGCAGAATATATTTTTCGGGTGGTGCTAGTGTTTATAAAGTAAGTGGTTCTATAACCATTCCTGCATCTAGTGGCACAATAGTTATTTATGGTGATGGTTCAACAACTATACAATCTAGCTACAATGGATTATTAATAAATCCAAATGGAAATCAAAGTTTAAGAATTTCAAATTTAAGTTTTGTTGGGCCAGGAAAAACTTTAACAAGTTCAATTTGTTTTCAAGGCGCATTAACTACTGGTGTTATAGAAAATATCAATATTACTAATTTTTATATTGGTATTGATATGCCTGGAATAGTTGGGGCAAGATTAACAAGAGTAAATATTGCAGGATGTAATATTGGTATTAAATGTGGTGAAAGTGGATTTTCTAATTTATTACTTATTGAAAATTGTTATGTTTCTTATTGCACAACTGGAATGGTTTTAGCTCATGTTCAATCAGGGACTATTTCAGAAACAGCAATTGAATTAAATACAACAGGATTTACTGGAAGCACTCTTTCTGGATTTAATTTTAATGGTGTTTGGTTTGAACAAAATTCATCTGCATCAGCAACATTTACTAATTCTAATGTTGAATTATATGATTGTAATTTTTCAGATTTTCAGCCAACATATACATACGCTGCAGGATGGTCACCATTACCTGAAAGCAATATGACAATTGCTGGTTCAGGCAATAATCAATTACAAACAACTGATATAGCTTTAACTGGTTACAACTACAATGGAACAAATACATTTGACCAAGTAGGTGGTACTAATAATACTGTATCAGGTTATGGATTTAGTTATTTTGGTAAAGCTGGATCATCTAAACCATTTAGAAATTTAATTACAACTGGATATGGTGGGGCATCAAGTGGTGATATTGTTGGAGTAATGGGTGTAAGTGCAAGTGCTTCTGATACTGGTTATGTAAAACAATTTTTGTGGAATGTAACAAAGTCATCAGGAACAAGTGCAAATGCAGTTTTAAATTTAGGTTATAACTCAACATTTGCAACAAATGAGCAAACTCCACAAACTTCAATTGTTGGAAATATTGTTACTTTTACAAGTGCATCATTTAGACCAGGTGCAGATAATACATATTCATTAGGAGAGTCATCTTATAGATGGTCAACTGTGTACGCTGCAACTGGCACAATTAATACATCAGATGAAAATCAAAAACAACAAGTAGCATCTTTAACAACTGCCGAACAAAATACTGCAAAAGCAATCAAAGGTTTAATTAAAACATTTAAATTTAATGATGCAGTTGCTAAAAAAGGTGCAAATGCTAGAACTCATATAGGTGTAATGGCTCAAGAAGTTCAATCAGCATTTACTGCAAATGGTTTAGATGCAAACAAATATGCTTTATTCTGTTCAGATACTTGGCACACTTACAATGATCAAGTTGTTCCAGTTGATGCTAATGGTTTATATAGTGAAATTGTTTATCAAGTAAATGGACAAAATGTTCAGCCTGATATAAAGGGAAATTATCCTGCTGAAGCAATAAAAGTTACTTTAACTCATCCAACAGTAACAGTTACTCAACTTGGAATTAGATATGAAGAATTATTAGCTTTTGTTATTTCTGCAATTTAAAGGATAAAAATGACAACTCCAGTTGTGACTTTGTTTAAAATAGTTACTAGTCAACCCATTTCTGAAAAATAAACAGGTAGAAAATCATGCCAGAATTAGACCCCAACATCACAAAAGACGCAGTAAAAGAAGCCTTGAAAGAATGGCTTAATGAACAGTTTGCTGCATTTGGTAAGTGGACTTTAACTGGTTTACTTTCTGCTGCATTTGTAGGAATGGTCTATCTTTGGCTTGCAGGTCATGGTTTTTCTGTTAATAAATAGGAGAGAATCATTGATCCTTTTACTTTAGCAATGATGGCTTTCTCCGCTGTAAAAAGCGGAGTGGCTGCCTATAAGGAAATTAAACAAACAGGCGGTGAAGTTGTTGACATAGTAAATGAGTTAAGTGGTGCACTTGGTTCTTTTTTTGATCATCAAGACAAAGCTAAAAAAGCAGACGCAGAGATAAAAAAGAATCCTCCAAAGGGTAAGTCATTACAGGCTATTGCATTAGAAAATGTATTGAGAAAAAAACAGTTAGAACAAGCTGAGTATGATTTAAGACAAATGCTTGTTTACGAATCTCCTCCTGAACTTGGTGCGGTCTGGACAGAATTTGAAGCAGAAAAATCTAGGCTTATAAAAGAACAAGATGCTTTAGATAAGGCTCAAAAAAAAAGGAATTACTTGAATTACATCAAAAGCGTATACGAGCAGGAAACATTAAAGTTGGAGTGGCAATCTGTATTGCTATTTTTGTCGTTGCGTTCACCATTGGTGGTTTGATGTACCAAATCCATTTATGGACAGAGGAACGAAAAAAAGAAGAACGATGGTATATTAAGTTTCACAGGACTTTTGAAGAAAACCCTAAAGAATTAGAGTGTTTTAAAATTTTTAGAGAAACTGGTTATTTACCTAAATTTTGTGAGGATTGATATGGATTGGTTAAAAAGCATTGCACCAACAATTTTTACTGCTATTGGTGGGCCTCTGGGTGGTCTAGCATACGAAGCGGTCTCTAAAGTCTTGGGAGTCTCTCAGGATGACGCTAAAAAAATGCTCGATGAAGGCAAGTTATCGTCTGATCAAATAGCGCAAGTTAAGGTTGCAGAGCTTGAACTAAAGAAAACTGAGGAACAATTAGGTCTTAACTTTGAACAATTAGCGGTTGAAGACAGAGCTTCTGCTAGAAATATGCAGATGAACACGCATTCATTTTTAGTTCCAACCCTTGCGTTGATCATTGTTGCTAGTTTTATTGCGACTATTTTTGGGACTTTGATGGGTTATTCGCATATTGAGTCGGCTATGGCAGGTACTCTTGTTGGTTATTTATCAGCCAAGGCCGAACAAGTAGTAGCTTTTTACTTTGGTAGTAGCGCAGGAAGTCAGAAAAAGGATGAAATGCTGCACAACTCAACACCAATAAAATGAACTATTCTAAAGACGGATTAAAGTTAACCGAACAATTTGAAGGTTGTAAGCTAGAGGCTTACCCAGACCCTGCGACTGGTGGAGCACCTTGGACAATTGGTTATGGTCACACAGGTGCAGACGTATTCCCCAGTCTTTTAATTACCCAAGAAGAAGCCGAGAAACTGCTCTTACAGGACGTTCAAAAGGCAGTTGATCACGTTAATAGTAAACTCCAAATTGAAGTCACACAGGGCGAATTTGACGCATTGGTGGACTTTGCTTTTAACTGCGGATGTCGCAACCTGGATAACTCAACTTTACTTAAAAAAGTAAATGAGGGTGACTTCAATAGCGCAGCAATAGAGTTTTTAAAATGGGACATGGCAGGTGGTCACGTCATGGCTGGTCTACTTAGGCGCAGGGAAGCGGAAGCAGCGTTGTTTTTATCAGACATAGCAAAATGAACGATCTTGCAGATGACGCTCACTTTACAGAGGAGTTGCACCGAGAATCTGCACTTAATGAGATTAGAAAACGAGCAAAACCTAAATATACGGGCTTTTGTTTAACTTGTAATGATGTTAGTAAACCCAACTCGCAGTTTTGCTCTAAAGACTGCCAGGAAGATCAAGAACTGATTATTCGGATTGGACGAATAAAAGGTAATTAATGATTCTTTTACTTTAATTTATCTTCTATTGCTTTAAGTAAATCTTGAATTTCTTCAAGAGCCTCGTCCGCTGAAATATGACGATGCCATACGTCAACAAGTTTTTCATGTACAGCATCCCAATCAATTTTTACTATTTCTTTATTACCAAAAAACTTTTCAGCACATAAAAGGCAATACAACGCATAACCATTACCAACCCCACATTCATCGCACCCTTTAGTCATGTGTTACTCCTTTATGCCGTGTGCTGATTCGATAGCTCTGGCAAAGTCGTGAAGCCATTGTGCTGACACAAGTATTCCGTTTTCTTCCGCAGTAGCTCCATCTCCAAAGCAGTCTTCAACTTGTTCAAACGTCAGCGGCTTGCGTTGTTGTGGTTTGGTGTAGAGAGGCACTCCAGCAGACCCGTCTGTAACTTCTCGCCAAATGCCATCGGTAAACTTTGCAAACTTTCCCACAGGCTCACCCTGCTCTTGTTTTACTTCTTTAGTCATCATAAGCGCCTGCTAAATACAAAATAAACAAGAACGCACCTGTTATTACTCCTGCAGCTAACATCATTACTGAAGCAAAAATAAAAGCATCAATTAGTGCGTCCATGTCGTTTTCTCCAAAGTTTAGAATGGGATTGAGTCGTCCAAGTCATCAAAACCCGATCCAGTATTGGCAGATTTTGAATTAGTTTGGTTAGGTTTATTATTGTCGGTTTTTTCCCCTCCGAGCAAGCGGATCGTATCAGCCTTAACGTGGGTTGATGTTTTTTCGACACCATTCTTGTCCGTATATTTCTGAGTTACAAGCGAACCTTGGATAAAAACCATTTTCCCAGATTTTATGTATTTCTCAGCAATTTCGGCTAATTTACCAAAACAAGTGACGTTGTGCCACTCGGTTTTAGTCATCATTTCCCCAGACTTATCCCTCCACTTTTCCGAAGTTGCAACCGAAAAATTGGCAACCAGGTCTCCAGATGGCATGGCTCTTATCTGGGGGTCTTTGCCGACATTACCGATAACTTGAATTTGATTGAACATTTGATTCCTTTTCTATTGCGTCTGCTAAAAGTTTAAATTGCACCGATGTAAAAAGATTAGACCAATGCAAAATTTCATGTTTGCCTAAATACTCATAAGCAACTGTTAAAAAATACCACTCTAAATGCCTGAGTTCGTAGTAATTTAATTTACTTGTGTCCATTTTTTGTCTGCCAAAATTGAAGTAAGTTTTTAAACATTAACCAACCCTTTTCTAATTCTTCCTGAGTCCATTTGTGAAGGACAACAAGGCCAGGGTTGGTGCGAGATACAAAAGCATTGGCGCACTCAGCATGGGGCAGTCCAAGGCCAACTCGGTACGCTGCTAGTTGCATCAAGTGTTCGTCATACCCAACAATCTTGTCTCCAACGTCAAATTCTTTGGTCTTAACGTCAATGACAACTCCTCGATCAGTCTTAGTGTGTAAGTCAGTTTTACCTCCAAATCCGTCCTCATGGGCAAACGACATTTCAGGAATCCAAATCTGGGAAGCATAGTTTTCACGCATAAGATCGTCAAAAGACTGGACGTGCTCCTGGTGCGCCCCATAACCACGACCCTCATAAAATCCTTGAATTGACGCATGGATTTCAGTACCTCGGTTGGCAGCCTCCTTTCCCTCCTCCTTGGAATCGAACATGATCCTAGCAATCCATTCTTCCTCGGTCTCCTCCGCACGTTTGGGAAGGGTTAGTGCAGCCATAATCACCTGGCGTTGTAACCAGACGTTTAATGCAGGCTTGGCAGCGACATTCAAGATGGTTGTGACTGAAGGTACAAGGTTCATTGTTCGAGCGTCTCTGAGCGTTGTATTGCGCTCTTTACCGTTCTTGCCAATGACTGTATACATTGGATTACCCTGCCTGTCATACCAATGTTGTGACTCGGATGCTCTGATTTCGTTTTGTGTTGTCATGCTAATCCCCCTAATTTTGATTTCAATAAGTCTTTTGCTTTGATGGTTGCTACTTTGTATGTTTCGTTGTTTACGCAGTATTTGTAAGCAGCCTTAAAAGCCTTTTCGAGTTCGTCAAGGTTTTGGCAGTCTCCAATTGCAGTAATCAAGTCGGCAGCTACTGATTCGTTGAATGTTGGTGCCTGGACAATTGTTTTAGGTTTTGACGCTGAATTACCATCGTCATCCTCTGGGGCTATGCCACAAGCAGCCATCAAAGAATATCTACGAGCGTAGGTTAATGCTGAACCGTACCCCTGGGGGTCTTGTTTGGACGAAGGAACGTGTAAAACTCCGCACTCAATACTTTCCCCCGACTCATGCAAAAAAACCGTTTCTACGCTCACTCCAGTAGCGTCCTCATACAATTTCTGCATCATTCCAATACCATTGTTGTTCAGAGCGTCAATGACTGCCTCTACACAAGCTGCAAGGTCGGCATACCGAGATTTGAAGTGTGGATTGGTGGAAGTTTTGAGTGCAGGCCCAAATTCCATTTGTGCTCTTACAAATGCCGTAGCAATTAATTTACCGCCTGAATTTGTTGGTTTATCAGTCATACTTGTGCCCCAGTTAAATATCCAATAATAAAAATAAAAATAATGATGCAACCGTAAACAACGATTTTGTCTTCTTTATCCATTATTTGTACTCCTTAATGGGTGGATACTTAGCATCAAGTTCAAGTCCACGAATAAACTTGATTAGTTCAGCCTGGGAGTTGATTTTGTGTCCTGTATAGTCATGGACAAGGTTTAAGACTGATTTGATACCGTCTTGGTATCCGTCTTTGTAGTGATCCAAATTGTCTTTGGATGGGATAATGTTATGTTCCATCTTCAGTTTTCCTTAGTTAAAAATGACGTACAGGTTTGTAGCGTCTGAGTTTATTGTAAGGCTATTTTGACAAAAAATAAACAATTTATAAAATATTTTTAATTAATTTGAATATTTGTCAGTTTTAACTTACAATTACCAAATGGAAAAAAAAACGGCAATCAGATTAGCAGGCAGCGCAAGTAAACTGGCAAGGCTCCTTGGGGTCAGTCGGCAAAGCGTATTTGCTTGGAAGACTCTGCCTGAAGGTAGGGTTTGGCAATTAAAAGTATTGCGTCCAGATTGGTTTGACGAAATAAAAAGGTTCTAAGTGAAATTCGATGAAATGGACTTTTTTTGTCTTTATTTTTTGATTGAATACGATCAACCTTGGTTTTTATGGTTTTTTTGGATAATTATTATTTATTTAAGGAAAATTTAATGTATACTTTTAAGCGTCTGAGTGGCATCAGACGTAAGACGCAAATTATTGTTAACCTCATAGATTCCTGTGTGGTCTTGCTAGACAATAAACCAACTTTTGATTTGCGTCATACGTTTGTTGTTGCTCTCGCCAAGAGCCAAGACCACAGAGTAATTTATGAGGTTTTTTGCTTTTGGAGACCGTACTCCACACGAAAGCAGAGCATTTGCATGGATGGCTTGGAACAAAACACCGTACACAGATACACCCCTGTGCAAAACTCGACTGAACTTGATTTAGGTATCAGTAACCTCATAAGTACATGGTGGAACAAGACTTATGAGCAAGCGAATAAATCCCTCATGGGCACTTGGGTTTCTTTTGTTATATTTAAAGATAAACAATTGATTCTGGAGAAGGTAGGTTCTATCCACCCTTGGCAGAGCTTTGACTAAAGAAAAAGGAAGAAAAAATGGAAACTAAATTTGAATTATTTTGGAAGACTTGGCCTAAAAGCACTCGAAAGGGAGGAAAGTCTAAATGCGAGAAGGTTTGGAATAAGACTTATTGCGAATCATGCGCTGATCAAATAATTAAGCATGTTGAGTGGCAAAAAACAACTGATCAATGGAGAAAAGACAACGGAGCGTTTATTCCTGCGCCCCTTGTGTACTTAAACCAACAGCGTTGGGATGGAGCTGAGATACCTGAAGTATCTACAATGGTTCAGGAACGTGACCCTTACCTTGTTAAACTAGAACAAGAAAAGAAATTGGCAGTACCTATGCCTGACTACATTAGAGAACATATTAAATCGTTGGGGAGAACATGAATGAGTTGGCTCTTTTCGCAGGCGCTGGTGGAGGAATACTTGGGGGAAAACTTCTTGGTTGGCGAACAGTCTGTGCCGTTGAGTGGGAAGCCTATCCAGCAAGTGTATTGTGCGCCCGACAAAATGACGGACTTCTCCCAACTTTCCCGATTTGGGATGACGTACAAACCTTTGACGGAAAACCTTGGAGAGGAATTGTTGACGTTGTATCTGGCGGATTTCCATGCCAAGACATTAGTGCAGCAGGAAAAGGAGCAGGTATTGACGGAGAACGATCAGGAATGTGGGGAGAAATGGCACGGATCATTTGTGAAGTTCGACCCAAATACGCATTTGTGGAAAACTCACCAATGCTCACTTCTAGGGGGCTTGGACGAGTTCTTGGAGACTTGGCCTCAATGGGGTTTAATGCGAGATGGGGAATGTTGGGAGCAGCAGACATTGGAGCAAACCATAAGAGGGATAGAATCTGGATTTGTGCCAAATGGAGAGGACAAATTTCACACGCCCAACACAACAGGATTAGATGGTGGAAGCAACAGCAGGAAAGCATTGAAAAAAAGAATGGAAACTTGGCCAACTCCTCGCAGTTGTTCAGCAATGGCAGCAACAATAACTCCAGAATCAGCGTGGAACGAGAAACGCAATCCAAATTTGGAAACAATAGTGGGACAAAGGCTTTGGCCGACTCCAGTTTGCCAAGATTCTCGCCATGCAACGAAAAGGCACTTAGACCCAAAAAACAATTATTGGAAAAGCAATCTTGGGGAAGTAGTTATGAGTTTGGAAGCTCCAAACACTGGTGGGAGACTGAACCCAACGTGGGTAGAGTGGCTGATGGGATGGCCTCTAGAGTGGACAGACTTAAAGCGATTGGAAATGGACAAGTCCCACTTTGTGCAGCAACCGCTTGGAGAATCTTAAGTGGAAATTAAAACAATATGGCAGCGAGTACCCAGACATTGTGAAGTGCTTGGAATATGCCAGGCCAGAAATTGTGCAGGTTGTCCACACAAAGACCTTTTTAAAGATGCAATTGTCAGTAGAGAAGTTTTAAAATTAACCACTAACATAGGAGCAAAAGCAAAACCAGAAATGAGAGCTTGGATATTTGAAAAAAATTAATCAACAACTAAGGAAAATTAAAGATGAAAACACAAAACATGATGATATTTGAATATTTGGTTAAAGGTAAATCGTTGACTGCGATGGACGCTTTAAAACTATTTGGTTGCTTTAGACTTGCAGCAAGAATTGCAGATCTAAAAACAACTGGTATTGAAATAGTTTCTTCAAGGAAACAAGTCAAAAACCAATTTGGCAAAGACGTAATTGTTGCAGTTTATTCACTAAAGGTTTAACCATGAAATACTTACTTATAACTCTTTTAGCATTAGCTGGATGCTCTACTCCAAAACTAGAAACTCCAATTCAATACACTTATACATCCCCCCCAGTTGTACCGATTAGAGTTGATCCGCAGGCGCAACAAATGTCCAGGTCTGAAGTGGTATCAGCTACGATCCAATGCGAACAAGACGGTCTAAGAGCAGTTCCAATCATGTCTAAGCGCATAATTTCAGGCATGATGAGCGACATTGTGATCGACATCCAATGTTTACCTAAGAGAAACATTTTTGATGTGAAATTCTAATGAACTCAAAAAAAGCAAAAGCACTTAGAAAGTCATTGAAACAAAATAACATTGACATTTTAGACAACACCTATGAAACCGATTTGAGACGAGTTGGAAGACAGACTCAACTCAAAAAGGAATCAGGCCGATCAATGTACCAAATGATAAAGAAAACAATGTATGACTACGGACAAAAGAATATTCATTCTAAGTCATTCTGAGGCCAGGCAAAGAGCTAAAGACTTTGTTGGAATTGCTCCTGAGGGATGGGTTGTGGAGTTCAAACCTGCAACTCGAACTTTGGAACAAAACGCAAAACTTTGGGCATTTTTGTCTGACATATCAAAACAAGTTGTCTGGCATGGACGCAAGCTAACCTCTGAGGAATGGAAGTTTGTGTTCTCCAGCGCAATTAAAAAACAAGAAGTTGTACCTAATATTGACGGAACTGGGTTTGTAGTTCTTGGTCAATCGACTTCTAAAATGACAAAAGCAGAAATGTCCGAACTTTTAGAATTGATTTTTGCTTTTGGTGCTGAACATAATGTTAAATTTGAGGATCAATATGCCGAGACCTAAAACTGAATTAACTGGATCAAACACTACAATTTATGTGAGATTGACTTCAAAACAAAAAGAAATGTTTAAAGATATTGGGGGCGCAGATTGGCTAAGAAATTATCTTCAGAGACAAATCAGGTCTGAAGAAATTGATTTAGATTTACCCACTTTAAAGGATAAATATGATTCAAATACCTTACAACACAGGTAAAGTGAAGATTGGATGCAAATTTAATCCTAAAATTAATTATTGCAATCCAGATCAAGACTGGATACAAAAATTACTACTTAGTTTTAAAATATGAACTGGGAGGTTAACAAGGCGTTCCAGGATGTTGGATTTAGGCAATTTTCCTTGTTTCTGGCCTAACTAGTTAAACAACCAAATGGACTCCCAATGACTAAATGTAAGATTTGCAGGTCTGAATTTGTCAGACGATCTATGAGCCAAAAGACTTGCGGATTGGAATGTGCCTTAACCTGGCTACATCAATCCAAGGCAAAGACAAAAGCAAAGGTTGATAGGTTGGATAGGGTAGAAACTAAAAAAGCCTTGGAGAAGCTAAAAACTCGGTCGGATTGGATTAAAGATGTTCAAGTGGTATTTAACCAATACATTAGACTCCGAGACCAATCCAAACCCTGTATATCCTGTTTGAGACACCATCAAGGCCAATATCACGCTGGACACTATCTGAGCACAGGGGCTAGACCAAATCTGAGGTTTGACGAGCAAAACGTCCACAAACAATGTCAACCCTGCAATACTCATTTATCAGGAAATCTCATAAATTATCGGATAAACCTTATAAAAAAGATTGGATTGGATGGGGTTTTGCGACTTGAAAACGATTTTGAGCCTAAAAAATACCTTATTGAAGAACTAAAAGAAATTGTCCAAATTTATCGAAAAAAGGTTAAAATGCTAAAAACGGTTGATTGACAACCTAAATTTTGTGATAATCCGATTTATTTAAGGGGATTCCCATGCCAAATTATCAAGGTGTTGCAACTGACGAAGCTAATCTGACGTATCTCAATTTCTTTAATGATGCGTTTTTGCCGATTAAAAGTGTTTACAACACAACGGCTACATTAAGTCCTGCAGCCGTTGGCGCAGCAACAACCGCAGAGCAGACTTTTACTGTACCTGGTGTTTTAGTTGGTGACGTAATATTTGTTAACAAACCAACCGCACAAGCAGGTCTTGGAATCGTAGGCGCAAGAGTTTCAGCAGCTAATACAGTTGCAATCACATTTGCAAACGTCACAGTTGCATCAATTACCCCAACTGCATCCGAAGTCTATCGGATCGGTGGACACCGTTAACCCCAAGGAGATAAAAATGGCCAAAATGGAAAAAATGGAATATGAGTCAGACGCAGCAAAAGACAAAATGGGCAAGACTGGTCTAAAAGACCCAGGCCATTTACAAGTCGCTGCGAACTATGCAACAGAGTGCAGAGATGGCACAAAGCCTTATATTCGTCCTCCAATGGGGCCAGTAAAAGAGCCTAATCTCACAAACGGAGTTCCAATGCTCCCACAAAAGAATATCAATTCTGGTAACAGATAATGGCAACCAAGGTCGCTAAAAAGGTTGAAGTTCTATCTATGCCGAGCCGAGACATGGCTCAAGAGAAGAAATGGCAAGCTGAGAGCGATCTAAGGACGCTCCAAGCTGCCAGGGAGATAGAGGCAAGTAGGACTAGATTGGCTGCAGCAAAGAGATGCGCTGACGATCAAATGAAGGCTTTATCTCGCATAAAAATGAAAAAATGACAATGGGTAATTCAAAAGCCATTGGTGTTGCTTATTCTGATCAAAACATTCAGGGAGCAGATATTGTTTCTGCTAACAATGTCATTGCGACTGGTGAGATAGGTTATGCTGCAGGGAATTACACGCAAGTCACTCAGTCTAGCGTTAAAACTAATGGTGTAACTTGTAATACTCCATCTGGTTCAATCATTACTGCCAACTCGCAACTCGCTCCAGGGGCGCAGGCCGTATTTACTGTAAGTTGTTCGGCAGTAAGCGCAAAAGATACAGTTATTGCAAGTGTCGCAAGTGGTGGAACACTTGGAGCTTATAACGTATTTATTGCAGCAATTACAAATGGGCAATTTACTGTTGTGATTAAAAACTCAACAAACAATGCTTATTCAGAGGCAATCACAATTAATTATGCAATTCTCCACACGCAAGGATAATCATGTTAAAGAAATCAGCCTCAAAGAAAGCATTTAAAGAGAACGTGAAAACAGAAATTAAAGAAGGCCGTCCAGTTAAGCAAGCGGTTGCAATTGCTTACTCTGAGAAAAGACAGGCAGAGAAAAAGAAAAAGAAATGAAGCACGATAAGCCAATCCCTCACAAGACAGTTGGTAAGGGTAAGACCTATAACCCAACAAGTAAGGGCGCAGGGATGACGGCAAAAGGTCGGGCTGAGTACAACGAGAAAAACGGATCACACCTAAAACCGCCTGCTCCAAATCCGAAAACAAAGAAAGATGAGGGGCGCAAAGCTAGTTTTTGTGCACGCATGGAGGGTGTTGTAAAAAACGCAAAAGGGCCTGCTGAAAGGGCTAAAGCATCATTAAAGAACTGGAAGTGCTAATGAAACCTGGACTTTATGCGAATATCCACAAAAAGCAAGAACGGATAAAAAAAGAAAAGGCCGAGGGTAAGCCAGTTGAAAAGATGAGGCCAGTTGGATCAAAGGGTGCTCCAACTGAAAAGGCATTCAAGGAGTCTTCAAAGACTGCTATGCCTGCAAAACCAAAAAAGAAGAAGTGAGTAGGTCTAACGTCACAATAGACATTGATGACGAAACAAGCGAAGTAACAATTCATATTCTTGGAGAAGGTTTAGCTTTACAAGTAGCACACGACTGGGTCACACTTCTTAGGCAACATGGATTTGACGTAGACATTGAACAACAACCGCAAACGATAAACTAAAATGCCCTCAATAGCTGATCTTTACTCTACGATTGACAGTTACAAACGCAGGGCAGCGGACGTTCTCAGCGATCCACAAAACAGTCTTATGCAAATGCTTGGCTATGCGAATGACAGGGCCAGACAGTACAACGAATCACTTGCCCAAGCATCCAAAGAAAGGGGTTACGGCCCTAAGACGCAAGAACTAGCGCAAGCAATGGCAGAGTCTTACAACCCAGTTGGAATGACTACTTGGCATGGTAGTCCACACACATTCAACAAATTTGACATGAGCAAGATTGGAACTGGTGAAGGGGCGCAGGCTTATGGGCATGGTCTTTATTTAGCTGAATCAAAAGAATTGGCTGATTTATATCGCAAAAAATTAACTAATGAAGCAGGAGAATCAGTTAAAGACACAAATAATTCAATTCAATTGAAAATAGGTAATTTAGAAAATCAAATAAAACAATTAAAAGAATCTAATGATCCAAATGCAAATGCAATGATTAAAGCGTATCAAAATAGAATTAATGAAATAAATAAAGTTGGCAATTTATACAAAATAGACTTACCAGACGAACACATAGCAAAAATGCTTGATTGGGATAAACCTTTAAGTCAACAACCTAAAAACGTACAAAAAGCATTTAATTCAATTATCAAAGATTCCTCATTATTGGATGAAGATACTTTAAAAGGATTGAAATCTAACCCAGATCCAACAGGTAAATCGTTTTATAACCAATTAAGCATGAGCGACAAGATTGGTCATCCCTCCGAAGCATCTAATATTTTGAATAAACTGGATGTTCCAGGAATTAAATATTTAGACGATCAAAGCCGAGCAGCTAGGGAAGGAACTAGAAACTTTGTTATTTTTGACCCAAATCTAGCAAAGATAGAGGAAAGAAACTCAATTCCAATACCTCAAGACCCACACGCACCTAATTACTTGGAAGATGTTCATAAGGCATTAAGTAATAAATTTGAATATCCTAGAGAACAACATTTTAAAATTGCTCAACAAGAAGCCGAAAAAATAGGCCAATCTGCCGATCCTTACACAAGATCATTGCAACAAGGTTATGAGCATGGTTGGTATCATGGGACAACTGGAGATATTACTAATTACAATCCTCAATTTCTTGGGGAGGCAACAAACGCAGCAAGTGCTAAAAAAGGTTTTTTCTTTGCCCGTGATCCGCAAAATCCCCCTGCTTCAATGTTAAATAATATTAAAGATAAGGATATATTGGAATTTTTACAACAAGGTGGTTTGACACCTGAAGAAATAGTTCAATCAGCATCAATGAAAGGTCATGGAGCAGATACTGCATCTGGTTATTCAATGCTTGGTGGATCAAGAGAATACAGAGAGGCCATGAGAAAGGCAAAATCTGCTGAAAAACAAGGCAATTGGGACGAATATGAAAAACAAATGCAAGTTGCTGAAGATTCAGAAATAAAAAGATCAAATTATCTTCAAGGTTTAACTGCTAAATACGGTGATGCTAGAGACACAATGACAGAAAAAGTCAATCAAACTTTTTACAATTTGCAACATCCTCAAGCACAAGCTGAATTATTAGACAAAAAGTATAAAGAACTCATGCCTTATGGATGGTATAACTCTTATACCACTCAACAATTTGACAATCTTAAAAATGAAATAACTAATTTAGTTGGTAAGGATTCTGCAGCATCTGCATTAAAAGAGATTGATAAATTTAAAGCAATTAAAGCTGAAAGGATGGCTGCAGAAAAAACTCAAGAGGGTGGTAATGTGATGCCTGTTGCTTTGAGTTACAAAAATCCCTTAGTTCACGATTTTGAAGGTAAGGCTTATAGAGAAGAAAGTTATTCCGATTTGGTTGATAAAGCTAAAAGAAATGGTAATGATGCTTTAATTCTTAAAAACACTTTTGACCCAGGCGCAGGGCCTGCAAAATTAATTGATGTTGGAGTTGTTTTTGATCCAAGTCAAATAAGAGGTAAATTTGCAGCATTTGATCCAACTCAATCATCCAGTACCAATATTTTGGCAGGAGTTGTACCTTTAAGTTTAGGTGGAGCAGCCCTTGGAACAAGTAATGATGACGTACATTCGTCCAATTACCTAGAAAATCTCCACAAACAACTAGCTCAAAAACCAATAGACGTAACAGACGTTCACGCACCAAACTATTTAGAAGACATACATAATCAACTAGCAAACCAACAATAAATTTGCAATTTGTCAGAATAGTATTACAATCTGACACTATGAAGAAAACAGTTAAATCACACCCCAACCCAGTCGGCAGACCTACGGATTACAAGCCAGAGTATGCCCAAGAACTCATAGATTACTTTAATCAGCCTGCCTACACCGAGAAAACTATTGTTTTTCCTAATGGTATAGAAAAGACTGAAAGACTATGCAATCTATTCCCTACCCTTACAAGGTTTGCAGCCAATAAAAGGGTTACAAGGGAAACTTTACATCATTGGGCTAACGAAAGAGACGCAAACGACAGGCTTATTCGTCCTGAATTTTCTGACGCCTATAAGATTGCCAGGCAATTACAAGAGTCAGTTTTAGTCGAAGGAGCGACTGCTGGAGTCTATAACGCTAACTTTTCAATCTTTACGGCTAAGAATGTTCTTGGCTGGAGAGACAAGACCGAACAAGAGATTACAGGTGCAGCAGGTGGGCCACTTCTTATGCAAGTAGCAACCGACAATGACGCTTAAGTACACAGAGAAACAGATTGAGGCCATGAAGTTGATGAGTGGAGACCCCACTTATGTCATGCTATTTGGTGGATCACGTTCGGGTAAGACGTTCATCACTATCAGGCAAATAGTAACCAGGGCGATCAAAGCAGGCGGGTCAAGACACACAATTCTCAGGTTTAGATTCAATCACGTTGTCAACTCGGTGGTTTACGATACATTCCCAAAGGTGATGAAGATTTGCTATCCAACGGTCAATTACAAGCTAGATAAGACGCATTGGTTTGCGAAGCTGGACAATGGATCAGAGATTTGGTTTGGTGGACTGGATGACAAGGAAAGGACGGAGAAGATTCTCGGTATGGAGTTCAGCACAATCTACTTGAATGAGTCCAGCCAAATAGCTTGGGGTTCGGTGGGGATTGCAATGACTCGATTGGCTCAGAAAGTCAATCAGCAAATCATGGTCGATAAAAAGATTGAGATGAAACCTCTTAAGCCAAGGATGTTCTTTGACTGCAACCCGCCAGATAAGAACCATTGGACTTATAAGTTATTTGTGCAGCGCAGAGACCCAGAGACAGGAACCAACCTTTACACTCCCGAGGATTACGCATACTTTCAAATCAATCCTAAAGACAATGTGGATAACTTGTCGGACGGATACTTGAAGACTTTGGAAGGATTGTCAGCCAGGCTCAGAAAACGATTCTTAGAAGGAGAGTTTACAGATGCTAACCCTAACCAATTGTTTACTGACTTGTACTTTGATCGTTGGCGCACTCAAGAGGAAGACTTACCTGAGTTTGTGCGAGTTGTTGTTGGAGTTGACCCTAGTGGAGCAGGAGACTCTGACAATGCTGACAATGATGCAATTGGTATTGTTGTAGGAGCTTTGGGGACGGATGGAAATGCTTATTTATTGGAAGACTGCACAGTCAAAGCAGGGCCTGCAACATGGGGCAAAGTCGCAACAAGTGCATACGACAGGCACAACGCAGACATATTGGTGGGTGAGAATAATTATGGTGGTGCAATGGTTGAAATGGTTATTCAGGCATCTAGGCCAAGAACTAACTACAAATCAGTCCTTGCCACTCGATCAAAGATGGTCAGGGCAGAGCCGTTTGCTCCACTTTACGAA
>Ga0208379_1000254_pt1 | contig 25100 bp, 36 predicted proteins | sample CryBogCBE02Aug07_FD_184559 | JGI IMG/M metagenome (GOLD analysis project Ga0208379, IMG submission 184559) | Freshwater microbial communities from Crystal Bog, Wisconsin, USA - CBE02Aug07 (SPAdes) | ecosystem: Environmental > Aquatic > Freshwater > Lake | place: Crystal Bog, Wisconsin, USA... | reverse complement strand
ATCATAAAAAGAATCGGGGTAAAAATTAAGGGCAATAAAAAACCCGACCGAAGTCGGGTTGATTGAAGTGTTATTAAATTATTTATTAACAACTGTTAACACATTTTGCAATGCTTGAATAGTTGCGTTAATATCAAAGTTTGCGTTTTCGGTTTTTTGGCATTTTTTGATCATGTTCGCAATTTGCTCATTAATTTTTGTTTTTAGATCAGTAGCTATCGAATCGGTTTCGGTTTCTACTTTGCTTTTAGGGAAAGCATAACCTACTACACGGTTGAAATATACGTCCGCTATTTGTCGCGCGGTATCCTTAGCAGTTTTTGCCTCCTGCCACTTGGCGCGCATGTTCGCATCGTATGCTTGAAATTCCTTAGAATTTTTACGCACCAAATCAGTACTTAACGCTATTTGGTGCTTTTTATCCATTGCGGGGATAATCGCATCAACAATGAATTGTGCTTTGATTTCCCTTATAGCGTCCTCAGTAGTAAAACATGCAACTACTGCACTGCCCGCTTTTTTGTACTGCCCCTCAGTTTTTGCATCGCTTGATATGGCTTTGATTGTCTCTGATACGGCGGTCGAATATAGGTTATCTAAGTTTGACATTTTAAATTTTCCTTTACAGTTTATTAATTTTAATTCTGTTAACAGTTGTTAACTGAACCGGCTTTGTTGTTGATGTCATCTCTAACAGTTTTTATTGTAATGATAATTCTAAAATTTCAAAGCATTTTTTTGACTTTTTAAAATCCAGACCCCAGCCCCATGACCCCCACACCCCCTTTTGGCGTTAGGAGTCCCACCATGCGCATTGCTTACTAATCTACACAATCAATCACAAGAATTACCAAGTCTTAACTTTGTAAACCTAGGAAACACCCCCCTTACCTTTTTAGAATCAAACCCCCCGGGGGGTATATATTTTTTAAAAAACTTTTCTGATATACTACGCAAAACTTGGAGCTTACAAACAGTGCCAATAATTGCAACGCCAGAAGTTGGAATTCCTTTTCCGTTCGATACCACACCTGAAGAGATTGAAGACTTCAGAGAGAAAGCGCACGCCTATTTCGAAACAATACAGGACTTAATTGCACAAGGTGCAAACGTAGAAATAACGGATTCAGATAAAGCTTTATCCCACCAAATTCTGTCGGAAGGCAGAATAACCAAACAAGCCACACCCGGCGCAATAGTTAATTTAGAAGCACTGCTCACAGAGTGGGACCATGAAGTCCTAGATGTATCCAGACGATTACGGAATTACGTAACAAACAAGTTAATAGTTGAATCTGCTGACCCAGATCCCAGGCAGCGCATAAAAGCCTTGGAGTTGCTCGGAAAGGTCGCTGGCGTAAACTTGTTCTCAGAACGTGTCGATATAACCGTAACTCATCGACAGATCAACGACATAGAGACGGAACTTAGAAAAACTCTAGAGTTGTATGGTGTAGATGCCACAGTAGAAGATGTTGTAGAGAAGACACCAAGCATTGCGGACATTGATCTGGATGAAGAATTAGGGAGAGTCAGTGGACCCGAAACTACTGATTGAAGCCCAAAAGCAACTGGCAAACCTACCACCCGCTGCACAACAGAAGGTTGGCGCACTCATCGCCGAAGCCCGCAGAGCGACAACACAACACTTAGCTAAAACAGACTTTATGGCCTATGTAAAGTACATGTGGCCTGCGTTTATACACGGTAGACACCACGAGAAAATGGCGGCAGCCTTTCAAAGAGTGGCAGAAGGTAAGGTAAAAAGGCTCATTATTAATATGCCGCCTCGCCATACTAAGTCAGAATTCGCCAGTTATTTACTACCAAGCTGGTTTTTAGGGCTAAATCCAGGCAAAAAAATCATTCAATCGTCCCATACCGCAGAATTAGCGGTGGGTTTTGGTAGAAAAGTCCGTAACTTAGTGGATTCCGATGCGTATAAAGACATTTTCCCCCAGGTTTCCCTTCAAGCAGACTCTAAGGCAGCTGGTAGATGGTCTACTAATTACGCTGGTGAGTATTTTGCTATTGGTATTGGCGGTGCCGTTACTGGTAAAGGAGCTGATTTACTTATTATTGACGACCCGCACAGTGAACAAGAGGCGACATTAGCCGAAACTAACCCAGAAATTTACGACAAAACCTACGAATGGTACACATCTGGACCCCGCCAACGTCTACAACCAGGGGGAGCCATCGTCATTGTGATGACTCGGTGGTCAAAAAAGGACTTAACAGGTCAAGTTTTGAAGGCGGCAGCCCAAAGATCGGGTGAAGAGTGGGAAGTTATTGAGTTTCCAGCCCTTTTACCCAGTGGTAGACCACTTTGGCCTCAGTTTTGGTCATTAAAAGAGCTAGAAGCGCTACATCAGGAACTTCCTGCCGGAAAATGGATGGCGCAGTACCAACAACAACCAACTTCGGACGTTTCAGCCATTGTAAAGCGGGAATGGTGGAAGATTTGGGAGGAAGATAGCCCCCCATATTGCGAATTTTTGATCCAATCTTGGGATACGGCGTTCTTAAAATCAGAGCGAGCTGACTATTCTGCATGTACAACTTGGGGTGTTTTCTACCACCCTGACGATACGGGACTGGCTCAAGCCAATATTATCTTGCTAAATGCATTTAAAAAGCGTATGGAGTTCCCAGAACTTAAGAAACGCGCATATGAAGAATACAAAGAGTGGAATCCCGATGCAATGATCGTTGAAGCTAAAGCGGCGGGTAGTCCACTGATATTTGAACTACGCTCAATGGGAATTCCCGTTCAGGAGTTTACGCCGACCAAAGGTAATGATAAGATAGCGAGGCTCAATGCAGTAGCAGATATGTTCGCATCCGGTATGATCTGGATTCCCAACACAAACTGGGCGGAAGAATTGGTTGAGGAGGTGGCAAGCTTCCCATCAGGCGAACATGACGACATGGTTGACTCAATGACCCAAGCACTACTTAGATACAGAAGAGGTGGGTTTGTACGACTCGACTCAGATGAGAAAGACGACCCCCGTCAATTCAGGCGTAAAGCCGCTTACTACTAGGAGCACACATGTTGAAATATATAGATAAGATTTTGCTACGGTTGATTGCATGGTTATACCGCAAGCACACCATCATCTATTTAAAGATACAAGTGAACGAGTTAAAGAACGCACCGCCCTATGGCCCCCCAGACCTGGCTCATGTGGAATTGGCGCTGAAGGAATTTAATTTATCTCTGGAAGAAGTGCAAAAGACGCACATGATGTCTAGAGTCATTTAAGGATTAATTATGGCGGATAAAGAGGAAAAAATTTATACGGTGCAAGGTGGGTATTATCCAACCGGCACTATGCCTGAGAGCCTTTCACAATATTACCCTAAGTGGCGTGATGCTCCAGAGAGAAAAAACCATCCTGATTCCGCAAAGACCATTGAGTTTTTAAGGCCCGTTGCAAAGGATGTACCGGCAAGTCAATATATCCCCGCGCGCCGCGCATCGGATAAGACCAAAACGGGCGTTGAAACAATGGACACGGGGTATGATAAAGAAACAATGAATAACCTATTGAGCGCATATAAAACGGCTCACGAGAAATATGGTGTACCGATGTTAGCGCCCCATCAGTTAACAGCGATGGCTTTAGAGGAAGGGCGGGTTTATATCGCTACAGTCGGATGAAAAAGACGAGCCTGTATATAAACGGCGAAGATCACATGCATATTATTAAGGATTGAGATGGATGATTATATAAACAATTTAATGAGTAAAGCTGTTGAAGAATACCCATTTATTGCAAAACATAATCCTATCGTAATGGTTGGAAATGCAGGGGAAGACTACGCTGAAACATGGCCCCAAAATGAGCCCGGCGCTCCAAACGCTCCAAGGCCAAAAGAATTTCCCATTGATAGAGTCGGAGTGATGATAGGCAAACCCAACGAATTTACCCATCACGACTTGGCTGGCGAATTAATGCATGTCGATCCCATTGCAAATAAAACTAGAAAAGGTTTAATAGATTCAATGACTGCAAAGCAACTTGCTACACTTGCTACAGTTTCTGGTGACTTTAAGCAAACAATGGACGAAGGCAGGCCGGCCGCAGATGCGGTGCAAAACGGAACAGACTCTGCAATGCGAGGATATCTATTAAATCAATGGCCAAAAGAAGCCAACGATGAAATGAAATACAACAAAGACCAACTCAAAATGTTGGATTCATTAAAGAGCTATATGAAACAAGATTTAGGTAACAAGTCCGGTGGGGTTGCAATGCCGCAACATTATTCATCAGGTAATTGGAAATTAATTTAAGGATTAATCATGGCAATTAGCAAAGCACTTTATCAAGCCCCACAGGGATTAGATTCTCTCATGGGGAACAACATTGAGATCGAAATCGAAATGCCTCCTATGGATGAAGGCATGGACGTAGATCTTGAACATGTAGAAGAAATCAAAGGCATTGGGTTTGATGAAAACCTTGCCGATCATATTGATGATGCTGAACTTGCCATGATTGCTTCTGAGTTACTTAGTGACTTTGAAGAAGATGTTGCCTCTCGTAAAGATTGGATGCAAACCTATGTAGATGGTCTAGAATTATTGGGTTTGAAGATCGAGGAAAGGTCAGAACCCTGGGAAGGCGCGTGCGGTGTGTACCACCCACTACTTGCTGAAGCATTGGTGAAGTTCCAGTCTGAGATGATGATGGAGACATTCCCAGCTCGTGGTCCGGTTAAGACCATGATCATAGGCAAAGAAACCCCAGATAAAAAAGAGGCAGCACTAAGGGTTGAGACGGATATGAATTTCCGCTTGACTGACCAAATGGTTGAGTACCGTCCCGAGCATGAGAGGCTTCTTTGGGGTGTAGGTTTATCTGGTAATGGCTTTAAGAAGGTGTACTATGATTCTCATTTGGGTCGTGAGACTTCTATATTTGTACCTGCAGAAGATTTAGTTGTTCCTTATGGTGCGTCCAGTTTGGAATCTGCTGAGCGCGTAACCCATGTGATGCGCAAGACCAGCAACGAGGTCAGAAGGCTGCAGTACTCTGGCTTTTGGAGAGATGTAGACCTTGGTGAGCCAGACATTGTGCTGGACGAGGTGGAGAAGAAAATTGCTGAGAAGCTTGGCTTTAGAGCTACAAGCGATGAGCGCCACAAGATACTAGAGATGAACGTCTACCTAAACCTCAAGGGGTTTGAGCATGTGGACGAGAGCGACGAGATGACCGGTATAGCATTGCCTTACATCGTCACAATCGACAAAGCTACGGCTACAGTGTTGGCAATTCGCCGCAATTGGAGAAAAACAGATCCTCTATTTACTAAGCGCAATCACTTTGTGCACTACGGGTATATACCAGGGTTTGGCTTTTATCACTTTGGTCTGATCCACTTGGTTGGTGCATTTGCTAAATCAGGCACATCACTACTTAGACAACTGGTTGACGCAGGCTCTCTTGCTAATTTGCCAGGCGGCTTTAAAACCCGTGGTCTGCGGGTTAAGGGTGACGACACCCCCATAGCACCGGGCGAGTTCAGGGACGTAGACGTTCCAAGCGGTTCGATGAAAGACAATATCATGCCGCTACCTTACAAAGAGCCAAGCCAGACTTTGCTTGCTTTGATGAACCAGATCATTGAGGACGGACGTCGCTTTGCAAACACTGCGGATCTTCAGATCAGCGATATGTCAAGCCAAGCTCCAGTTGGTACAACACTGGCTATTTTGGAACGTACCCTTAAGGTAATGTCAGCGGTTCAAGCAAGACTTCATTATGCGATGAAGCAAGAGCTGGCTCTCCTTAAAGAGATTATTAAAGATTACATGCCAGAAGACTATGACTACGAGCCAGAAGAAGGTGACCGTAGCGCTAAGAAATCTGACTATGACTGCGTGGATATTCACCCTGTCAGTGACCCCAATGCAGCAACAATGGCGCAAAAGATTGTGCAATACCAGGCGGTATTACAGTTGGCACAGGGCGCACCACAGATCTACAACATACCACTATTACATCGCCAGATGCTAGAAGTATTGGGGATTAAGAACATCCAAAAGCTTGTCCCAATGGATGGGGATCAAAAACCCACAGATCCTGTAACGGAAAACCAGAACATATTGATGAACAAACCCGTCAAGGCGTTCTTGTATCAGGATCACCAAGCCCATATTGCTGTTCATATGTCAGCAATGCAAGATCCGAAGATTCAACAATTACTGCAAAACAACCCACAAGCACAGGCGCTACAAGCCGCTATGATGAACCATATCAACGAGCACTTGGGTTTCCAGTACAGAATCGAGATCGAGAAACAACTTGGTATGTCCCTACCCGCCGAGAAGGATGCGGAAGGCGAAGATATCCCAATGAATCCAGAAGTCGAAGCAAGACTTGCTCCGCTACTTGCCCAAGCCGCACAAAAACTGCTCTCACAAAACCAAGCGCAGGTGGCTCAGCAACAAGCTCAACAACAAGCCCAAGACCCACTGGTACAAATGCAACAACAAGAGTTGCAGATCAAAGCGCAAGCCCAGCAACAAAAGGCTGCAAAAGACCAAGCCGATATCGCGCTCAAACAAAATCAGCAACGTATCGAACAGCAGCGCATCGCTGCACAAACTATGACAAGTCTCAAGCAAATAGACGTAGACGCGCTCAAGACTGCTGCGCAACTCAAAACACAGCACAAGAACAAGGCTATAGATATTAAACATGATTCAGCCAAAGTATTGGCGGAGCATGAGCACCAAGCTAGACAAACTCATAAACAGATCTTCGCTGACGGAATCAAAACCGCCATGCTTGAAGGTAATAAGGCATCTGCCTCAGATAAAAGTGCACACCATGAAAAGGAAATGCACGCATTAAACGCCATGCAACAAATGGCACAAAATCAACCAACACAAGGTGAAGAATGACACATTTAGAAGTCCTAGTCCAACAAACGGACGAAAGAGTCGAATACCTACAAAAGTTTTTAGGCTCTGGGAAAGCAACAAGTTTTGAAGATTACAAGAGTCTTTGCGGTGAGATTAAGGGTCTGCTCATTGCACGAGGATTAGTACTAGACCTGAAACAAAACTTGGAGAATGATGATGACTGAATTCGACGTACAAGCCGTTGATTTGTCAGGTATCTTGAATAAAGATACGGTAGATAAAGCGAAACAATTACCAGACCCAGCTACATTCCATATACTAACTGTTGTTCCAGAAGCAATGGTGGAGTACGCGGATAGTGAAGTAGGTTTAATTAAGTCCGACCAAACAAGGCATTATGAGGAAGTTTTAACTCCTGTGCTTTTCGTAGTCAAATTAGGCCCCGATGCTTACAAAGATAAAGCGAGGTTCCCAACCGGACCGTCGTGCAAGGAAGGTGATTTTGTCATCGTCCGTCCCAATTCAGGCACCCGTCTGAAGATTCATGGTCGTGAATTCAGGATCATCAATGATGACTCTGTACAAGCGGTTGTGGAAGATCCAAGAGGCATTTCAAGAGCATCATAAGGAGCAAATATGGCTGAAACACAAGGCGAGGAATTTAAATTTCCTGACGAGATAGATAAGGATAAACCCTTAGATGAACCCAAACTTGAGATAGAGTTTGAGGACGATACCCCACCAGAGGATCGTAACCGCACCCCAATGCCTGCTCAAATTGTCGAGAAACTTGACAAAGACGAGCTAGACAAATACGAAGGCGAAGTAAAAGAAAAAATGCTTCAAATGCGTAAAGTCTGGCATGACGAGCGCAGGGCAAAAGAAGCCGCTTATAGAGAGCAGCAGGAAGCTATTGCGCTTGCCAAGCGGGTAATGGAGGAGAATAAAAAGATCAAGCATATGCTCTCCACCGGGGAGAAGGAATATGTCGATACTCTTAAAACTTCTGCTGATCTACAACTGCGCTTAGCGCAGGATGAGTACCGCAAAGCCTACGATGCGGGCGACACTGACAAGATCATTGAAGCCCAGCAAAAGATGCAAGAAGCCAACATAAAGATCATGCAAGCGAAGAATTTTCGTTTGCCCTCTTTACAAGTTGAAGAAAATAGTGTACAAACCATACCTGAACAGACACAATCTGCTCCCGAACCTGATTACAAGGCTAGAGCGTGGCAACAACGCAATCCTTGGTTTGGACAGGACGAGGAGATGACCGCAGCAACTCTTGGCTTACACGAAAAGCTGAGACGCAACGGAGTAGTGATTGGGTCTGACGAATATTACGCAGCATTGGACAAAACAATGCGCAAGCGCTTCCCCGAATACTTCGAGGAGGACGCACCCAATGAACCTGCAAAGGAAGCACCGAAGCAAGTCGAAAGACCAGCTTCTATCGTAGCACCAGCAGTTCGTAGTTCATCCCCCAATCGGATCAAACTTAAAACTAGCCAAGTCCAGTTAGCAAAGAAACTTGGGCTTACACCGGAGCAATACGCCATTGCAGCGAAGAAATTGGAGTCACAAAATGTCTGATAAACAAAATAGATTAAGCCGCGAATTAGATAGCCGAGTAATGACTATGGCTAGACCAACTGAGTGGCGTCCGCCAGATGTATTACCAGCACCAGAGCCACGCCCTGGCTGGAGTCACAGGTGGGTTCGTATTAGTATGTTAGGTGCTGCTGACCCAAGCAATATTTCTTCTAAGTTCCGTGAAGGGTATGAACCCTGCAGAGCAGAGGATTATCCTGAACTGATGATGCACGAAACCCAAGATGGTCGCTTTAAAGGCAACATCGAGGTAGGTGGTTTATTGTTATGCCGTATTCCAGAGGAATTTATTTCCCAGCGAGATGCTTATTTCGCCAAGCAAACTAAAGCCCAAATGGACTCGGTTGACAATACCTTTATGAGAGACAACGATCCTAGGATGCAGAAGTTCTCTGAAAGAAAATCAGAGGTACGCTTCGGTTCTGGGGCAGCTTAATTTTTAACGGAGATTTAAATGGCATATCCTACAGTATCGGCCCCTTACGGCCTAAAGCCTGTAAATCTTATTGGTGGACAAGTTTTTGCTGGATCAACTCGTCAGTTGCCTATCCAGTATGGCTACGCTACTAATATTTTTTACGGCGATTTCGTTGCACTAGCCCAAGGCTTTATTACACGCCAATCAGTTTCTACTGGTGGCGGCGCATCAGGCATGGTTGGTGTTTTCCTTGGCTGTAACTATACAGATCCAGTAACTAAGCAAAAGCGCTATAGCCAATACTGGCCCGCAAGCACTTTAGCTGGTGATGCACAAGCTATTGTTTGTGATGATCCTGACACAGTTTTTAAAGCTGTTGTTTGCTCATCTGGAACCACTGTTGCTTCAGCAAGTATCCCCATGATTGGTCAAAACTACCAGATGATTAACAACACTGGTAACGTCAATACTGGTGACTCTGCTAACGCATTGCTCTACTCTGCAACTTTGACAACAAGCACATTCCCAATTCGTGTTGTTGACATCGTTCGTGACACAGCTCAGTCTTATTCTGCTGTTGGTAGCTCAAGCTCTACAACAATCACTATGACAACCGGACCTAACGGTAACGTGTCGCAAGGTGCTGACGTAGCTTACTTGGCATCTAATGGTCAGCTCATTGAGACTGGTTCTTTTGTTACCGCAGCTATTTCTGCTGGTGCAACATCTGGAACATTAAACGTAGCCGTTGCCGTCCCTGGTGGTGTCACAGCTATCCCATCCGCATCAACTATTGTGTTTACAAACTATCCTGAAGTGCTTGTTAAGCTTAACTTCGGTATACATGAGTATTACACTGCAACCGCTGTTTAAGGAGTAACATAAAATGGCTATTTCACGCGCACAACTATTGAAAGAGTTGCTCCCTGGACTGAACGCATTGTTCGGATTAGAGTACGCACGCTACGGCGAAGAGCACAAAGAGATCTATGAAACAGAAACCTCTGAGCGTTCTTTTGAAGAAGAAACCAAACTTTCAGGTTTCTCTGCTGCACCTGTTAAGGCTGAGGGTAATGCCATCGCTTATGACAATGCACAGGAAGCTTGGACAACTCGCTATAACCACGAAACCATTGCTCTTGGTTTTTCAATCACCGAAGAGGCGATTGAAGATAACTTGTATGACTCTTTGTCTGCTCGTTATACAAAGGGCTTGGCTCGCGCTATGGCTTACACCAAGCAAGTTAAAGCTGCCGCAATCCTAAACAATGGATTTAACGCTGCTTATACTGGCGGTGACGGTGTTTCTTTGTTCAATACTGCACACCCATTGGTTAACGGCGGTACTAACGCTAACACTCCTTCTACACCTGCTGACTTGAACGAAACAGCCCTTGAAAATGCTGTTATCCAGATTGCAGCTTGGACAGATGAGCGTGGTCTCTTGATCGCTGCTAAGCCCAAGAAGTTGATTGTTCCTCCAGCACTCCAATTCGTTGCAACTCGTTTGCTCGATACAGAGTTGCGCGTTGGTACAAACAACAACGACATTAACGCAATTAAGAACAACGGCGCTGTTCCAGAGGGTTACACAATTAACCACTTCTTGACAGCTACCAATGCTTGGTTCTTAACAACTGACGTACCTAACGGTCTCAAGCACTTTGTTCGTACTCCATTGCAAAACTCAATGGATGGTGATTTCGATACGGGCAACGTGAGGTACAAAGCGCGCGAGCGTTACAGCTTTGGCTGGTCTGATCCTCTTGGAGTCTACGGTTCTTATTGATTTAGGATTGGGAGTTTCCCGGTCGGAGGGGTCCTCAAAAGGGACCCCTTTTTATTTTCATAAATTTGTTGACATGATCCAAAAATAGTGTATATTTCAGTTATCTGGGAATTCAACCTTGTTGCCACTGGCCCAGCAGACGATGCAACGATTAACAAGGTTTCTTTTGCATAAGGACTCATATCATGGGACGCAGTACATTTGAAGGGCCAGTCCTATCTGGCGATAACCGTTTTGGACCACAACGTGACATTGGTGGTGTTCTCTTAACCCAAACAATCCTTTTAGATTATTCTAAAACGACCCCCCAAGCTGCTGGTTACGCTGGCGCTTCTGGAGTATTTGCAACGTCAAATACAATCCCTAACTCAATTGCAACTATCTGGGCTCCTCAGTCTGGCGTATTCAGCAATTCTGGACCTTCATTAACATCCAATACACCTACTGCGGATGCAACAGGTACAAACTATCGTGGCGCAGTATTTTTACTTCCACAAGGTTCATACCTTAAGTCAATTGAATTTGATAACATTGTTCAGCCTACAGACGGAACAAATGCAGTAACTGGAATCCAACCTTATATCTCTAACGACTTTGCTACATCTGCTGGTGTATATGCAACTTCTGCGTCTATTACTGGCTCAAGCATCGGTCGCACAACAGCTACATTTACAGCAACTCAGTATGTAAATGCTCAGTCTACACTGCAAGATGTACAGAACATTCAACCCGGTACACAGCCTACATGGTTCTCCCAGTTAGTTGTTACATTAAAGTTGACTGTTGCTTCACTCACATCTGTTAACGCAGGTAAGATGAACATCATAGTAAGCTACGTCCAACCCGATCCTAACGTTGGTAACGGAACAACCTACCCATACGGTAACTACGACTAATAGCTAGGGGGCACTTGCCCCCTTTCTTAAATTAAATAGGAGTTTGTTGTATGGGAATGAATTTATTAAACCGTTTCTGGAGTTCTAACCCCGGAAATCTTGGTACTAACCAAGCTCAAACAGGTAACATGGGCCCACAAACCCCAAGCACTGCTTGGCAGGGTATTGATGGAGCCGCCGAGTTTGTTGCACCGCAACGCCTTCGTGACGTTGTTGGTAAGCTAAAGGTTAGCCAATCACAAAATATTTATGACGCTGACTTTGAGTATGGCGTTCAACCCCTTCGCTGGGAAAACTACATCCAGAACGTTTCTGGACAAGCATCTATTGTGCAAAATCCCGGTCTTGGTGGCGTAACCATGACCATTGGCGGTGGAAATACACCCGGTGATATTACGATTCGTCAAAGCCGTCCTTACCACAGATACCAGCCCGGTAAGACTTTTTACATGGCATCCAACGTAAACTTTGGTGCTTCTGTATCTGGGCAGTACCAGCGTGTAGGTATCTTTGATGATTCCAACGGTATCTTCTTTATGCAGTATGGAGCTACAACGGCTGACAATCCATACGCAATGAACGTGGTTCTTCGCTCCGATTCAGGCGGTTTACCTACAGATACAGTGTTTCCTGTAAGTCAGTGGAACGGCAATAAGAACATCATCAATGCTCTGGACTGGACAAAAGTCCAAATGATTTGGATGGAATACGCTTGGTACGGAGCAGGTGCTCTGCGCTGGGGCGTGGTCATCAACGGTGAGCCTTGGGTTCTCCATCAAGTTGGTGCAGGTAATGGTGTTATTCAAGGCGTTGCACAAATTAAGCCTTGGAGCCGTACAGGTAACTTACCTGTTCGTTACGAGCAAAGAGATACAGGAAGTGCCGCATCATCTGTAATGACTCACTACGGTGTGTCAGTGCTGATTGAAGGCGGTATTGATAAACAACGTGGATTTACCTATTCATATGGTAATAACGCTAAGACTCAGACTCGTTCTGTTTCATCGGCTGCCGTTCGTTTCCCTGCAATGTCTTTCCGTATGAGAGCTGTTGGTGCTGATATTTTTGATCAGTCTAACGCAGCAGCCACAGGTGGTTCTCCTACGACTTTGACAATTAGTGCGGCAACGCCTTCTATTTCTTCTGTTGTTGGACAATCAAATAGCGGGCAAGCATTAGTTACATTTAGCTCTGCTCACGGTTATGCAGTGACTAACCCAGCAAATGCAAACAGCCCAGCTCAGTATGTGTCTCTTAGTTCATTTACTGAAGTAGGTACTGTAGCTACGGGTAACTACGCATTTTCTGGCACAACGCTAACTGTAACAACCGCAGTTGCTAGTGGTGCTTTACAACCCGGACAAGTATTATCCGGTACAGGTGTTACAGGGTCTCCCACAATCGTTGCTCAATTAACTGCTACAAGCTCTGCGGTTGGTTCACAAACTTTTGCAAGTGGCGGCGCAGTTGGTTCAAGCGTGGTTGTATTAGCGGCAGGTACTTCATTTGCTGTTGGGCAGTTGTTTGCTGGTACAGGCGTCCCCGCAAGTACATTCATTACGGGTGTAACTGGGGCTACGATTACTTTGAACAAAGCGTTTACAGTTCAAGCTGCTGGTACATACAACTCGTATACACCGGGCGGTTTGGGTACTTATCAAGTTAGCTCAACCCAGACTACTGGTTCAGGCACTTTGACTGCTACAACAACGTATGCAGCTCAGACTTGGTTAATCCAGTCTGTACCATCTACAACCACAATGATTCTTCCAATACAGTTGTTGACTGGTGTAACAGCCACAACAAACCCAACTGGAACATATTGGGCAGCTAATCAGTGGGTTGGTAAGTTTGTGTACTACCAAGCTAGTTTGCCGTCTATCAGCGCTATTTCAAATCCAGCATTGACTACGGTAGCGGGCATTAATAACTACTCGTCTACCATTACGTTTAGTTCTGCGCACAACTTGAAGCAGGGTGATGTTATTGTTATTAGCGGGTCAACTCCCGCTTATATGAATGGTATCTACTCTGTAACAATACCAACTACAAACCCAACTACTACAGTTGTGGTTAGCTGGGGTTACTTTGCTTCTGCTCCTGCAAATTATTCTTCTGGAGCTAGTGCAGTTAGCCCATACACAGGTCGTATTACATCGAATACAACAGGCGCAATAACATTTGGCGATGTGGTTACGGGTTTACCATTAGCAAACGGTCCTTCATCTGGTAATAGCTATCAGATTGGATTGATTGATCGTGGTCAATTATTACCCGCAACACTACTGTTAAATTCATCTGCAACTTGTTTGGTTGAGTTGATTTCTAGTACACCTACAAACCAATTGTCTTTAAGTCAGGCAAACTTTGTTCCTTTAAATCAATTGGGTTCATACAACTCATTTGCTGAACAGGATTTAAGCGCCACAACTTTGGCTGGTGGTGAGGTTGTGTACGCATTTTCAACACCTCCTAACGGTTTGCAACAACTTGATTTGGGTAACTTCTTCCCAGTACTTACTAACATTAAAGGTAACGTAGCCGACATTTTGACGGTCGCCGTAACTTCTTCTGCTGGTGCTACAGTACAGGTTAACGTAGTTTCACAGGAAGCGATGGCTTAATATGGCTAAATCTCCAGCTTGGCAACGCAAAGAGGGTAAGAACCCAAATGGCGGACTAAACGCCAAGGGGAGAGCTTCCGCTAAAAAGGAAGGCCATAATCTAAAACCACCTCAGCCAGAAGGTGGCCCACGTAGAAATTCTTTTTGCGCGAGAATGTCTGGTATGAAAAAGAAACTTACATCTTCGAAAACAGCAAACGATCCAAATAGCCGGATTAACAAATCTCTTAGAGCTTGGAATTGTGCAGAAGGTGGGTATATGAAAACAGCAGATGGTGTTGCAGAACGCGGTCATACTAAAGGAAGGTTCATATAATGGATACACATAACCTAAAAGAAATGGCTGACGGCGCTGCCGTTACGACCACATTTCTCGGCATGATGGGTTGGATGGAGCCTACAGTGTTTTTCATCACAAGTATTTTCTCTTTGGTATATTTGCTTATCCGTATTTGGGAAACCGATACAGTTCAAAAATTGGTGAATAAAAATGCCCAGTAGTAGCAAAAAACAACACAATTTCATGGAAGCGGTGGCTCATAATCCAGCGTTCGCCAAGAAAGTAGGGGTCCCCAAAAAAGTTGGGGAGGATTTTAGCCAGGCCGATAAAGGCAAAAAATTTTCTAAAGGTGGAAATATGAAGAAGATGTCAAGCGGTGGAGACACCACAGGTAAAGGCCCAAATAAACAAAGCAAGGGTCTAACTAAAGAAACTATGGGCAAAGTTAAAACTGCTGCTCCTAGCAAAGACGGGCTTGCCGAGCGCGGTAAGACCAAAGGTATGATGCCTAAAATGGCTGGTAGCACCACAGGTATGAAGCGTGGTGGTATGGCTAAAAAGAAATAAGGAGAATTTTATGAAAATGAATCATCCCCCATTGATGAAAGAAACCACACCTACTCATACACATCATGTGCATATGATGGAAAAAATGGAAGACGGTGGACATGTCCATCATCACAAAATGTATGGCGAGCATGCTGCAGGTCACATGAAAGAGCATGAGAAAGTTAAAGCTCTATGTGGCGGCGGAATGAGCAAATCTAAATAAGGACTTACTATGAAACGCAAAGTCAAACGCTATGATGGCGAAGAAGGTTCTGAAGTTGAATCAGACGATTCCGGTAGTTCTAAAGACTATGGGATAGATTACTCTGAATCTACAAATCCCGGTGGGTCTTTAGAAAACTATAAACCCGCTAAATCACAGTCTTTTAAAGAAGCTTTTGCTGCTGGTCGCGCCGCTGCTTTAGCTGGTGGTCCAAAGACATTTACTTGGAACGGTAAGACTTATGGAACTGAGTTGGCTAAACCTAAAGCTGCCTCTAAATCTATACCCAAAGAAGAACCCAAGTCTGAATATAAGACTGAGTTTCAGCGTCAGCAAGAAAGAGCTGGGGAAGGCTCAGAAGCTTTTGGCCGCGTAATGAGTAGGATGGGGGATAAGATTAAAAGTGCTATTAGCCCTTCTAAATCTGAATCCAGAGGTTCTGGACGTATTGATACTTCTAACATAGACAAAAAAACTTTGTTGTCTAGAAAAGATATGGCTAAAGGCGGAACAGCTTCTAGCCGTGCCGATGGATGTGCGCAAAGAGGTCATACTAGGGGTAAATACCTATGATGGCAAGTCGCGGTATGGGGGCTATCAACCCATCAAAAATGCCTAAAGGAGAGAAAAAATCTCGCCGCGACAACACTGACTTTACTCAATATAAAGAAGGTGGCAAGATTGGACTTTATGCCAATATCCATGCGAAACAAAAAAGGATAGCGGCTGGGTCTGGGGAAAAGATGAGAAAGCCTGGTAGCAAAGGCGCTCCAACGAAACAAGATTTTATTGAATCAGCTAAAACCCGGAGAAACAAATGAGTTTACTAAAGCATATTGAAGAGAATGTTGAGCACTTATACGCTTTGATTAAGCATGTTGCAGCAACTCAAGAAGCCGCTCATGGAAGTGTAGTTCAAGAAACAAAAGATTTGCTTGAAAAGATTGAAGAGCATATGGGTGTTGCCAAACCTGCTGAGCCTATTATTGAAGCTCCTGTTGTAATTTCCGCACCTGTTGTAATTTCTGCACCTTCAGATACAAACGTAATTACTATGTCTGTAACCCCTGCGACAGTACCTATTGAAGCTCCGCAAACAGTTGCTCAAGAGCAATCTGCATCTAACGTGGCTAACTAATCATGGCAGAGAAATGGATTCAAAAAGCCATCAAAAAGCCTGGGGCTTTGCACAAATCTTTGGGCGTGCCCAAAGGTGAAAAGATTCCTGCGGGCAAACTGGCTAAAGCTGCTAAAAGTTCTGGTAAGGTTGGGAAGCAAGCGCGCCTTGCTGAGACTCTTAAAGGAATGAAGAAAAAATAATGGCTCAAACATCTGGAACCACATCGTTTAATCTAGACCTAACTGAGTTGGTCGAGGATGCGTATGAGCGTTGTGGTCTTCAATCCCGATCAGGATATGATTTGCGTACTGCACGCCGGTCTATTAACTTAATGACGATTGAATGGGCTAATCGTGGAATTAACCTTTGGACTGTTGAGGAATGTGTAATCCCCTTGGTTACTGGACAAGCGTTTTACAACGTGCCTAATGACACCATTGATATTCTTGACTTGGTTACTCGTACAAGCAATACCAGCACATCTAATCAGGCGGATATTAATTTAAGCCGTATTAGTGAAAGTACCTATTCCACAATACCTAACAAACTAACGACTGGTCGCCCTATCCAGGTCTGGTTTAACCGGCAAACAGGTAATTCCAATCCAACAACAATTACTTTAGCGACTTCTTGTTTAGCTACAGATACCACATTAACTTTAAGTACAACTCAGAATTTGCGTAGTTCTGGGTACATCCAGATTGATAATGAAATTATTGGTTATGCTAATATCAGCGGCAACCAGATCGTAAATTGCTATCGTGGGCAAAATGGTACAACGGCTGCAGCACACACTGCAGGGGCATCAATAATTGAGCAATACCTTCCTAATCTGACCGTTTGGCCTTGCCCGGACTCAGGTGGGGGTCCCTACACGCTCGTTTACTGGCGCATGAGGCGCATTCAAGATGCAGGTAACGGGGTAAATATTGCCGATATCCCATTTAGATTTATCAACTGCTTTGTGGCTGGACTCTCTTATTTTATTAGCGTTAAAAGGCCGGAAGTGGATCCAGCAAGGGTTTTGTTCTTGAAACAGGATTATGAGGACCAGTTCAACTTGGCTGCCCAGGAAGACCGTGAGACTGCGCCAATCCGTTGGGTTCCAAGGAACATTTTCTATTCGAGGTAAAGAATGCCTAGTAAGTATTCTTCTGGTAAGTATGCAATTGCTGAATGCGACAGATGTGGTCAGCGGTACAAGCTTGTCGAACTTCGTAAGTTGACGATTAAGACTAAACAAGTTAGCATCAAAGTATGTCCTGAATGTTGGGATCCAGATCATCCCCAGCTACAATTAGGATTGTATCCAGTTAATGATCCACAAGCGGTTCGTGAGCCAAGACCTGATATCAGCTACTACGGTTCTGGTAACAATGGTTTACAAACCCAAAATGGGGTGCTTAACACACCAAATGAAGTTGGGTATCCTGATACTGGTAGCAGGGTATTTCAATGGGGATGGATGCCGGTAGGTGGGGCTAGTAGTTTTGATAGAGCACTAACTCCAAATTACTTGGTAGCCAAAGGCACTGTAAATTCGGTAACAATAACGTAGGAGTAAATCATGGCTAAAAAACACGAAGACGAAGCAGAAGACAAGAAACTTTTCAAGAAAATGATAAAGCAAGAAGAAAAAAAGCTTGTTAAAAAAATGGCTAAAGGTGGCGTAACTGGTAAAGCCATGCGTGCTGTAGGTCGTAACATGGCCCGCGCTAATAACCAAAGAGGTGGATAATGGCTAAATTTAGTATGAAGCAAGGCGGCAAAGAAGTAGGTCCTGCATCTACTTATGCTCAAGCACATAGTATGAAAGGTGATGTTATTAATGGGCAAGAGGCTGTCCATTATGCCACTGATCCAAATACAATGCGTGCAGACGAATCTACTCCTGGCGGCATGCCCGCAAGACGCGTAAGTTTAGGCAATATTACAAACGGTCCTAAAAATACAGGTATTGAAACTCGTGGAAATGGTGCGGCTACTAAAGGCAGAACAGCTAGAGGACCAATGGCGTGAATTACGAGACGTTATACAACACGATCCAAGCGTATGCTGAGAATACGGAGTCTTTGTTTCTTGCAAATATTCCAATATTCGTGCAGCAGTGCGAAGAGCGTGTGTATAACACGATTAATTTTCCATCCTTACGTAAAAACGTAACTGGTACGCTAACTGGCGGCAATCAATATTTATCTTTGCCTTTAGATTGGCTATCAACATATTCCATAGCAATTTATACATCTGACTACACAACTGTACCTTTTACGTACTTGCTTAATAAAGACGTAAACTTTATCCGTGAAGCCTATCCCAATCCAACTGCTACTGGAACCCCAAAATATTATGCAATGTTTGGGCCTAACTTTAGTGTAGCAAACGAATTATCTTGTATTATTGGTCCAACCCCAGATCAGTCATACAATGTAGAATTACATTACTTTTTTTACCCTCCTTCAATTGTGCAGGGTATTATTACTACCCTTAACACAACATTTACAGCGGGCAGTGGGTATGTTCCGGGGCTATATCAAAATATGGCTTTTACTGGAGGTTCTGGCGCAAGCGCATATGGGGACTTTATCGTTGGTCCTAGTGGCGCGGTTACGTCTGTTACTTTACAAAATGGTGGTAATTTCTATGCCGCTGGAGACACTTTAAGCGTATCTTCATCTAATCTTGGAAGTTCGGGGTCAGGGTTTTCCATTACTGTAAATGCAGTAAATAATTCCACTGGCACAAGTTGGTTGGGTGACAACTTTGATCCAGTGCTTCTTTATGGTGCTATGCGTGAAGCTATGCTATTTATGAAGGGCGAGCAAGACTTGGTGACTTATTATGAGACTAAGTACTCTGAAGCTCTTCAACTTGCTAAACGCCTTGGCGATGGCCTTGAAAGAGGTGATGCGTACCGTGATGGTCAAACTAAGCTCAATACAAATATTAGAGGTAATGCAGCTGTATGATCGTCCAAACCCAAACAACTCAGTTTAAATCAGACTGCTTGAGCGGTTTGGTTAACTTTACAACGACTTCTCCTTATACGTATAAGGTAGCGCTTTACACGGCTTTAACTACATTAAATAATACAACAGCGACTTATGCAGGTACGGCTAACGAAGTTGTAGCTACGGGATATACGGCTGGTGGAAATGCCATCACAATTACCCAAAATCCTGGCATAGATTTAACAAATAATGTTGCTTTTCCGTATTTTGCAAATGTAATTTGGACAGGCGCAACTATTACTGCAAGAGGAGCGTTAATATATAATGCAACAACGGGTAATTCCGTTGCTGTTCTAAATTTTGGTAATGATATTACGATGAGTAATTTTACTATAACTTGGCCAGCGGCAACTTCAACAACTGCTGTTATCACAATTTCTTAAGGAGTTAAAATGAGCAATGAAATTTCAAGCTTTGGTGACAACATAGTTGTTACAATGCAATCTAATGTACAAGCACCAGCCGGGATGGGTATAGAAGGCTGGTATCATGTTGTTTGCCGCGATAAAGATGGCAATATTAAATGGGAAGAAGAATGCCCTAATTTAGTTGTTGCTGTTGGTAAACAGTTAATGCTAGATACCTTAATGAGAGGCTCTTCTTACTCGGTTGTTGGTCCGTACCTTGGACTTCTTAACACAAGTGTTACACCTGCGGCAACAGATACTATGAGCACCATTGTGCCATCCAAAGAGTTTACTGCCTATACAGTTAGTGGATCCGCAGTTCGTGGGACGGCAGTTTTTGCCTCTTCTACAAGTACAGGCTCTACACCATCCAACGTAACATCTTCAACGGCGACAGCGGTTGTATATACAATTACAGGCTCTGGCGGTACAGTTTATGGATGCTTCTTAGTTACAGGTACAGGTGCTTCAAGTACACAAGGTAACACAAGTGGCACTTTATATTCTGAAGGTAACTTTGGTACGGCTAAAGCAACAACAGCTGGTGATACAGTAAGCGTTACATACAGTACAACTGCTACTTCCTAATAAGGAGTCTTAAATGGCTTTAGTTGTTGCGGATCGAGTCCTAGAGACTGGGACCGTATCTACGGGTACGGGTTCCGTTAACCTTGCGGGCGCAAATAATGGGTACCAATCTTTTGTTGGTGCTATAGGTAGTGGCAACACTACTTATTACGCTATCTACGATTCAACCTCATACTCGTGGGAAGTGGGTATTGGTACCGTTACATCGGGTACGCCTAATACTTTATCAAGAACTACAGTACTTTCTTCATCTAATAGTGGATCTTTAGTTAGTTTTAGTACAAGCGATACACTTACTGTATTCAGTACTTATCCTACAGAACGAGCTATTTATGGTGACGTTAATAAAAACGTAGCAGTTAATAATTTATCACCTGGATATACTGCAGTAGCAACAACGGGCGGTACAACTACATTAACTGCAACCGCAACATACTTACAAAATTTTACTGGCACTAATACCCAAACAGTTAAATTACCCGATGAGACAACCATTCCTACAGGTACGGCGTATATTATCGACAATGACTCTACGGGTAACATAACAGTTCAAGATAGTGGTGGTAATACATTAGCTACAGCAGTTAACGGTGCTGCGGGGTATTTTTATTCAAAATCTAATTCCACTGCTACTGGCAACTGGGCGGGTTATGCCTTTATGCCTAACAATGTCCAATGGGGTTCTGGTGGTCTGCCTGCGGGTTACGGTGGTACGGGCCAAACTAGTTTAACTGCAAATAATGTAATTCTTGGTAATGGTACTTCAGCAGTTCAATTTGTAGCCCCTGGTACAAGTGGTAATGTACTTCAGTCTAATGGTACAACTTGGAATTCAGCGGCAGTAGTTACTTCCGCCGTTGCAGGAACAGGTATTTCTGTATCAGGCTCAACAGGCGCAGTAACTATTACAAATGGTGGAGTTACATCATTAACAGGAACAAGTAACCAAGTTTCTGTATCAGCCTCTACCGGAAGTGTAACTTTATCTACGCCTCAATCTATTGGAACCGGTTCAAGTGTACAGTTTGGTTCGTTTGGTGTGGGTACTGCGGCATCTGGAACAACAGGCGAGATTCGTGCAACCAACAACGTAACTGCTTACTATTCTGATGGCAGGCTCAAAGATCGTATTGGAACAATTGAAAATGCTTTGAATAAGGTTAAACAGTTAACTGGTTTCTTGTATAAAAATAATGATGTTGCCAAATCTTTTGGTTATACTTCAGAAGAAATTCAGGTCGGTCTAGATGCACAAGAAGTTGAAAAAGTTCAGCCAGAAGTCGTGGCTCCAGCTCCTTTTGATATTGGTCAGAATGAAGATGGAACAGAGTTTAGCAAGTCCGGTGAGAACTATTTGACTGTAAGATATGAGCGCCTGATACCCCTTTTGGTTGAGGCTATTAAAGATCTATCAAATGAGCTTGATGAGATAAAGGCAAAACTATGATAAACGGCGTTGACTTTGTATATGAATATTCAGATCTAAACTTGTTTCACACAAGGGTCAAAGTATTGACTGGATTTTATAAAGATTTGGTATTTGAATACGGTGGCTCAATGCTTGCTCAAATAGGCGATAAAAATACATTTACTTTTGAGTACATTCTTTACGAAGTGCCTGATAAATTTCATGGTCCATCGCTTAGAAAAGATGATGCATTTAATACTTTTATTGCTTATTTAATTGTTGATGTTATTTCTTGTAGAAAATCAGATCCAAATGAATTAGAAAAGTTGCATGAAGCGGCAAGTGCAGAAGGCAAAACAACGCATAGCATAGATATAAACGAAAAATACTATCCACCAAAAGTGGCTCAACCTGTGGCTACTGGAGTACAAGGATTTTAAAATGACACTTAATTCATCAGGTCCAATTAGTTTAGCAGGTACAACCGCAGGGGTTTCAATTGAGATTGAAAACGGCGGTAATGGCACAACTCAAATTAGTTTAAATGATTCCGCTGTTAGGACTCTTGCGGGAGTGCCAAGTGGCGCTATTACTATGCCCACAAACTTTTATGGAAAATCAAATACAGTATCAATTAGCTATACATTCACGTCAAATACTTCAAATGCTTCATTGAACGTAACTTCTATTGGAGGTTATTCAGCAGGAAGATCAATAATAACTATTACTGTTAATAGTGGTGTTTATCTTTGGGCTTCTTCAACATCCAACAATGGATTGTCTTTATCTGGTGGAACTTCTGGAGATTCAATAACTCTTGTTAACAATGGTTACATCATGGGTTGTGGCGGAAATGGTGGTACATATTCAGTGTTGCCAACCAATGGAAGCACGGCGTTATCTTTAGGATATAACACAACTGTTACTAACAATAGTTACATTGGAGGAGGCGGCGGTGGCGGTGCAGGATATGGTCAATCTAACCACTACAATGGCGGCGGTGGCGGCGCAGGGGGTGGTAATGGCGGCAGTAGTAGTTATCCTAGAGCAAGTATTCCAACAGTATCTGGTGGCTCAGGAGGAGCAATTGGTTCCGTAGGAGGATGCGGTCAATATAGCTGTGGACGTGGTTGCGGTTGTTGTTTTGCAAGAGGAGCAGGTGGCGGTGGAAGAATATTCCCAGGCTCAGGCGGCACAAGTCCAGGGCAAGGAGGGGGCGCTGGAGGAGCTAGTGGGGCAACTTGTGGGGACCCACAAGCCGCAGGAGGATCTTCTAATAATGCGGGAAGTACTGGATATTTTGGCGGTGGCGGTGGCGGTTGGGGTGCTTCAGGAGGTCAGGCACAATATCCAAGCACAAGAAATGGCGGTTCTGGCGGCAATAGCGTAGCTAAAAATGGTTATTCTTTATCGCAAGGTGGAAGTGGTTCATATTGGGGAGCAGTATCATGATTTATTCAGTTCCTAATACACAACAAGATGCAACAAGTTTTTTTTGTCCAGACCAAGCAACAATTGATGCGGGTAAAGCCGCAGGTTATGTCGGCATCTTTGTAATTGGTACAGAAGCAGATGCAAATACTTTATTAAGCCAAAGTGCAAGTTATTGGTTGGAAAAAAATATTTCTTTATTCCATGTTAATAAAGAAGTACAAGATCCTTTACTGCCGACTCATGTAGTCTGGAATCTTACCAATTTAGATACAGAACCAGATAATACAGATAATGTATATCAAATATTTCAAGTAATAAATGGCGCATATACAAGAGCCGTTGGGTTAGATGCGGCTAAACAGACTCTTGCACAAGTCAAGCAAAATTACTTAACGCATTGCGGTTTAAATTCTGTAAATGCTTTAGGTGATACCTGGCTTGTTTTACAGAAAACTGGAACTCAAACACTATGACAATTGCTATAGCCCCACACCACCAACTTACCTACGATGGTGCAGTACTTAATATATTCCATGCCAATAAAGGCGAAGGATTGCCTAAGCATGAGCATACATGGGCGCACGCAACAATGTGCCATGCAGGATCTTGCATCGTTCGCAAAGAAGGTCGCTCATTGGTAATGAATAAAGAAACTCAGCCAGTAAATTTAGTGGCTGATGAGTGGCATGAGATTGAAGCTCTTGAAGACGGAACTGTATTTGTAAACATATTTGCTGAAGGTAAATATTAATGTTTTACGGAGCAACAACATTTGCTCAAACCACCTTTGCGGGAACCGCGGGGAATAATATTTCCTTTGCAATTACAGAAAACTTAAATCCGGCTGATTCTAGTACTCAAGTTACTGCATATACGCCATCTATAATTGAAAACTTTATATCCGCCGATACTAATGCAGAGGTCGATGTATTCTATGAAAGTATAGTTGAAGGAGCTACACTTGCAGATTCCAATGTACCTTCTGCTGGGTATTATTTTACAGACACTGAACCAATAACAAGTGCCGATGTACTTTCAATGTTTGCTGGATTTGCTGGATCTGTTGCGGAAAACATTAATCCCGCTGAAAACGAAAGCATCGGGTCCTATTTAACTTTTAGTCAAACAGAAAACTTTGCCCCTGCCGATACGCCAACTATTAACGCGCAATATCCGCTTTCAATTACGGAAAATTCTGGGGTAGCAGAAACAGATTCAATTAAAGCCGGATTTGCTGAAAATATTGCAGAAGGAATAAATTCTTCGGATACTAATGGTGAGACTGATATTTTCTACGATGGTATAACAGAAAACTTTGGGGCCGCTGCCGTACCTACAGCTATTACTGCATATAACGTTAGCCTCACAGAAAACTTTGCCCCTGCTAGTACACCAACAATATCCGCGCAATTTGCAGTAAGTGATACAGAAAATATTACTTCCGCGGATTCAAGTACACAAACTTCTAATTATTTAGATAGCATTACAGAAAATACAAGCCTGCAAGATTTGCCTGCAGAATCGTATTGGATTAAAATAAATGATAACCAAACTACTACTTGGGTTTTATTAAACAACACCCAATAAGGAACCGCCATGTCAACATCATACTCAACGTCACTTAAATTAGCCCTACCTGCTACCGGCGATCAGTCTGGAGTTTGGGGTGTAACTACCAACAATAACATTGGTACTTTAATTGAGCAAGCTATAACTGGTGTGGTTGCTATTAACGTAAGTAGTTTAGGTGGCTCAAGTTATACATTAACAAACTATAACGGAACGTCTGATGACGCAAGAAACGCGGTTTTAGTAATTACTGGTTCTCCTGGTAGTGGAGTAACTATCATCGCACCTTTAGT
>Ga0208379_1000252_pt1 | contig 25172 bp, 36 predicted proteins | sample CryBogCBE02Aug07_FD_184559 | JGI IMG/M metagenome (GOLD analysis project Ga0208379, IMG submission 184559) | Freshwater microbial communities from Crystal Bog, Wisconsin, USA - CBE02Aug07 (SPAdes) | ecosystem: Environmental > Aquatic > Freshwater > Lake | place: Crystal Bog, Wisconsin, USA... | reverse complement strand
TGTTCACGTTGTGCATCGGCTGCGGCATCAATGTCGCTTACACCTAGGTCAAATGTTCTTGGATCCTTACGACCATATGCAATGAACACTGGTATACTCATGCCTGCGGGAAATACACCTGTGCCTGTTGCCAATGCTTCATTATCCATGATGCTTGACTGTTGAATGGTCTTTGGTACTACATAACTTTCCCAATAACTTGGCTTACTTGCGTCACCTAAATAATAACACTTGAGATAGTAATTGTGTTCGTCTTCCATCTCTTTGATTTTAACGTATTCTAGTATTGGTCTACCACCATACCAATCAAAACACCAATCCCATACATCTAATGGGCTAACTGCACAACAGTAAGGCCTACCTAAGTTGCCTTCACTTTCTTGTGGCATGTCAACTGCTACCCAACAATGACCAAAGATACTTGTTAAGTCACCAACTTGTTCCATGAAACTTGTTAAGCCACGTGTTTGTAGGTCAGCATCGTTAACAAACAATTCTACCCAATCACAATTCTTAGGATCGATATACTGACCTGTTGGTGTTGCAAATCTTAGATTGCGTTTAATGCCTGGCTCGAACAATACGTCATTGATGGTGTCAACAATATAACGGCAAACAGGTTGTGCCACTGTGTTTTTCATTAAGTCATTCCAAAGAATACTATCTTCGCTTGGACGCTTTTTACGTACATCTTGTTTGAATATATAGCCACCAAGATATGCTGACTGGAAACCTAGCATCTGCTGATAGATGGCTGAGTATACTGAATTTCTTTTTAATAATTCTGTGTTTTTCATTGTGTTTCCTTATGCTTACTAGCAATATGTTGTTTCAAATTACCAGCACCACTAATTGTTTTATCGCAATGTTGGCACATGTATTTTGGTCTCATCAATTGTGCTTGGGCATTTTTTATAACTGCATCTAAATTTTTCTTTTTTCCATTCAATGCTTTAGAAATTGCATTACGATGTTCAACTGATTTAGCACGTGAAGAACCTTCACTTGCATTTTGCTCTTGGACTATTATATAAACATTATCAATTGCATAAGGACCTACGTCGCCTATACGGCTCATAACATATGATCCTTTACCTCTACCCCTTAATTCCCATTTACCAGAGTCTTGCCAAATTGCAAACCATTGGTCAAATGTTAATTCAAATGAAATACCGCGCTGTCTCGCGGCTTGTTTTTGTTCAAAATATCGCTGTTTATATATGTTCATAATGATATTGTATTTATGCTAGGGCTTTAGTTTGCACTTATCCCCATGAAATCTTGCATATGTATTGGCTGCTATATCTCTATTGCAATGTATGCAATATAGTTTATGAAATTTAGCACCTGTACGTACGCCTGGAGTACCTGGTACCCATCCAAATAACCTATGACGACCTTTTTTCATCATATCCTGTGCATTTTGTTTTCTTGTGCCTAACCATAAGTGTTTTGGATTGATACACTTAGGATTATCACACGTATGACAAACACACATGTTGTATGGTATAGAACCTATATGTTCTTCATAACTTACACGATGTGCCAATCGCATTTTTTTATCATCACGTATTAAACCATAACCTAAATTGTTTTTGCCTGCTTGCCATTCCCAACAATCTGTGTTTTGGTTAATTGTTATTTTATCTGTAAGTCTATCAATCATAGACCTTGTTGTGTCACCTATATATCTAGTCATTTGATATTCCTTTATTGCCATATTTGATAGTCTTGTTCTTGATTGCCATTCATGATTTCTTCCCAACTTGGTCCACCTGGATATAGAGGACTATCAGGTAAATATTGTCTGCCAGGCATTGATGCTTGTTGATATGCTGGATCCATACCAATGTACTCAGGCATTCCTATGCTGTCATGTGTTATTGGGAACAAATGATGTATGCCATAACGTATGCAATCACCAAGACCGTCAATGTGTGCATACTTTTGTTCGGTATACTTTACCAAACGTTTTCTAGTGGCATCTTCAAAGTGATATGTTGATAATGCCTCTAGTAAAAACTTGTCATCAGGTTTTACAATCAATCCACCTCTTGCAATAAACGCATTGCTTGTGTTGTCTGTGTCACTAATCAATGGATTGCTTTTACGATTATTAACAATTGTAAAACCATATTTTTCTAAAATAGTTTTATCAGTTACACCAAACGCACTTGTGGTATCACGGTTAACTTGTCCACCACTCATGTCAATAATACTGTTGATTCTACGCTTGGGAAAGTCTAGTCGTATTGCTTGTGCTATACCTTCTGTACTGCAATCAGGTATGGCATAACTTTTAATGATTTCAATTTTACCATTGATATCACCTGGATTGGTAACCTGTGCAACAACGGCACACATAACTCTTTTATTAAAATCCTGAAATGTGTACAAATCAGTACCTCTATCATTAACGTTATCACAATATTTTGTTTTGTCCCATGTATAGAAAAACATGTCTGCTACACTTTCCCATTGGCACATATAGTCTTGACCAAACTTCAAGGGACTAATAATGCGTTTTTGTTCGTTAATGAATTTTAAGTTACCACTACGCATTTCCAAGTAGTTGTAATGTCTAACAATATATTTTTCAGGATTTTCTTTGGCTAAGTTAAACAATTCATAAAGAGGACCTGCACCATTTGGTGTACTGATAACAATCAATCTACCTGCAGTATCAGGCTGACCAACTTTAGGTCTCAATCGATTGGTAATCTCTTGTAATGTATCACGTGTATATAGTGCGGCTTCGTCTGCAATCCACATGCCTACGTTTAAGCCTCGCAAATTCTCACGCTGTTCTGCGCTTTTGCAACGAATGAACACACCATTTGGAAACTTAATGGTAAGTTCACTATTGTTGATATCGCTACCTTCTTTTAAGTTAAAGTATTCTATGCAGGACTTTTTAAGTGGTTCCCAAATCAATGATTTAATCATGGCACCTGTTGGTGCACTATAAATGATATCCTTACCTTTGTGAAATACTTCATTGGTTGCAAATATAGGCAATGCAATACTTGCTAAAAATGTTTTACCACTACCAACAGGAACAATATCTATACAATGTTTGTCTGTGTTAAGCCAATCATTTAATATAGTTTGTTGTTCGCCATAGAGTGGGACATTGACTTGTCTCATTCGTTCCAGTCACTTAATTCTACTTTAGGAAATGTAAATGTTGCACCAACTGTTTCGCCATTGCTTGTAATATCAACTTCTTTTGTATCGCTAATTACTTTGGCAATAATAAACTTTTCATAGTCACGCACTTCACTCCATTCTTTTGCTTGTACTGCTCTGTGATAGTGTTCTGCAACGTTGTCTGAGAATGGCTTGCCTGTTGCCTTATGTATAGCAACTAATAATTCAACACCACTTAATTTTTGTGTTGAACCTTTTTTTCTACCAGCGCCGGGTCTTTTTCCACCAACGTTTGATTTTTTCTGATTATTTTTCAATAGTGCGGCTTCTTGCATAATTATTTTCCTAACCTTGCAACAAAATCTTGCTCTAATAATTCTAGTTTTGGATGGTTCTCACAATTGTCATTGAGGTTTTTTCTTAATTCTTCAACAATGTCTGTGGGACTGTTTTGTATCATGTGACGATAGGTACGTATGATACCAGGATTGTTTAATCTGTCACGCAATGTCTGTTGGGGCAATTTCATTTTGTACCTCTTTCTTTTTTCTACCACGTTTTTTTGCAGGGGCCTGTTTTGTTGTAGTGTCGTTTTGTTTTTCTGCAATAGGTGGTGTTTCTTTCATAGGAATCAATACTTCGTTGCCAGGTAAGTTGTTAGTCTTACGCATATTGAACCATAAACTCTTAAACCATTTCATAGATATACCTTTATAAAATCATTTGGATTGTCAGTTGGATCTAATCCATCATATGCTGTTTTATCACTACCATCTACACGCATATATTTTAATTCACCAAATACTGTTAATAAATTTTGATTTTCCATTGACCACAATCTAATCATTTCATTAACATTGTCTTTGCCAAGCATGATTTGCAGTTGTGTTTTACAATCCTCTACTGATGGATTAATATCCCACTTGCTATCTGCAACTGTGTTCATGAATTCTAAGCATTGATCCATTTCCCACTCATTCATGTACTTGCCAAGTTCGACAACCATTCTGTCAAAATTTTTTATATTGTGAGTAGCAGGTCTATCAAGCAATGTTTTATAATTTTTTGGAGTACTCATTTTAGTGTAATACCTTTTCCATTAATTTTGTGCCTTCATTGATTTGACGTTGAATTTCTTCATTGTCACGTAACTCTTTTAATTCGTGTTCTAATTTTAATGCACCTAAAAATTCATATATTGCTCTTAGTCCAACAATCTTTAAGTCTAGTAATTCACGGTCTTGTTGTGTAAACTCACTTGTGTCCATGTCATGCAAATTGTCAAAATGCTTTTGTATGTCAGCCATAAGTGGTTGTATGTTGACCCATATATTGTTGTCTTCTCTGCGTTCTAGTTTGTATAAGTTCATTTGCTACTCTTGTCTTTCATTGGTTTATTTTGTTTCATTGGTTCACGATATCCTGCGGCATGTATTGCCGCCGCTTGACGTTCAGCATCCATGCGATTGGTATACATTTTACCAGTGTCGCCATAACGATAATATGTTTTTCCGTTCTGTACTATGCGGTGTATTGGCATGTTATTCCTCCGATATTGTATTTATAAGACATTTAGTGTTTTGATGTTTTTGTAATCTGTTGTATGTTACAAAAACTCCATTACACACTCTACACACATAACCAACTACATGCCAATTATGTGTATCTGTTTTTTTATAATTAAACACAAGGCTACTATTGATATTCACTAAACTACTGATTAATTGCTGTGGATTTAATTTGCTCACAGTTTGTGCTTTTGCGGGCCTGCCACGCTTTTTTAAGACTTTGTTTGTGTTGTTCACTTTTAGGTTTTCCAAGTTTAGCCAAACTCATTTTTTGTTTTTGTTCAGGGCTTTTTGGAATACCTTTCCAATTTTTATGATTACTGGCTATAAGTTTATTTAGTGTTTCGGGTTTTACAGTTCCTGTGCCCCTAATCCAACCTATAGGTGTTTCGTCAATTGGAAAATTTTTAATTATCTTTATTTCGTTTACATAACGATGCCAACGATGCCATTTTTTCATAACTTGATTGGTAATATGCTTGATTGAAACACAAAACTACTGTTGTATTCATTTGTAGGTGTTACATTGAGTTCGTGTATTGCTTCTAAAAATTTACACATCATATTGCTGATGTATTCTAGACTTTCCATTTGTGTGATACTTAAATTTCTCTGTGTACCCCACATGATGTTGTTGAGTATGCCACTGACAAAGGTAAGTGGACTGTTCTGTCCATTTGCACCTTTTGGTAACATACTTGTTCGTTTGTACCACCATTGTTTTAGTACCTGTCTGATGTCATTGTTTCTATGACCATCAAGTTCACCCATTGTGCTTAGGTATCTGATAAGTTCACTTTGCAACCATAACAAATCGTTACTATCAATGTCAACATATTGTGTTTTGGCATTGGTAACTTTTGGTACGTATTTAATGATTCTAATCGACATAATTTATTCCTATAATGTTATTTATACAAATACATTATAGAATAAAAATACTTTGATTGCGAATGTTATGGTTAATCTAAGCCTGTTTTGGGCTTTTTATACAATGTGCGATTGCTTAATATCTCTACCCATAACGGAGTAGGGTCTTGATTTATTTTCCAAAAGTCAATTTCCAATTTACTTTGTACAGGACGTAAGTAAAATGTTTGTTCGATTGGTATAATCATTTCTTGCGCTGTGGTACGCATTTTCTTGGCACCTTGTGTCATGCGTAATGCATTCATTTGACTGTTTTTGTGATTTGGTTGCATGGTAAGACCATCAATCAATTCTTGCGGTGTTTTTGCAAGTTTTAATACACTCATTGCTTGTTTAAGTCTTGATTCGCTACTTTCTCTACTTAAATCTTCTTTTTTGGTTACGCCTTTTTGATAACCAGCCCATGGTAAATATATGCCATGATTTGTTCTTGCTGTAGGTTTATTCTTTTTGATTTCTTCCATGTCATAGATGTATTTGTTGTCACGAATACATGCCTCTATGAGAAAACAACGTTCCATATCAAATATAAATGTACAACCTGTTAGTTCCTCATCTATACATGCCTGTGCTACTTTCTCTACTGTTTTTTCGTTTAGTGCTGATTTTATCTTTTCTCCATCAGGATTATCTGTACTTGGTCTTGTGATTTCAATCTCATCATCTGCATTCATTAAACTGGTACCTAATATACCTATGCCATTGACGTTTAATCCCTCCATGTATCCCGTAAAATCGTCATGAAACAACAGTCGGGGAATTGGTCCTTGTTTATTGATTTCAAAATTGATTTCTGGAACATAGTTCCTATCTCTATTTTTTACTCCAACCCAACCTATGTCGTAGAAGTATTTTACTGCGGCTATACACATAATAATGTCCTTGTTATCTTGTATTTAGTCAACTTTAAGTGTCTCCTACAGAGACACACCTCATGAATTAGGTAAACCTAATTCATTCGGTAGTATTGCACATTTATTTTTTTATATTAGGTATACTCATCTTCTAGGCATAGGCGAGTAGATAATTAAACCTACTCACCAAAAGTTATCTTCTGAGGCCCTAATCGGGTGCGACAATGTTTCTTAATATTACTGTGGAGGATTGACTATATCTCACAAACTCTTACGAGGAATTACCGTATTCGCTGTATACTATGTAGACGAAACATTGGGGTCTACATAATCAGCCCGAGCCCTCTATCGCTATTACTATGACTCGGCATTCTTTTAAGTATATTACTATATCTTTTACCATTAAGATTACAAGTAAGTTATTGTTAACAGTGGTTTACAACACTTTAAGGCATCCCTACTAGGCGAGGGGTAGACTTGTAAAATCTATGTTGACTTCATATCGCAACCGTCACACATCAGAACGGGATCTCGCTGTGTTTCAAAGTACACAGTAAACTTATTAGTCAATTAACGTTTTTTCCTAGGTGTTCTAGGTTGTACCACTTTGAATTGTGGTTTTTTAATAGGTTTGTCTTGAGTTGGTCTCAGTAATTTTTCAGGTATCCATTGAATGAATACATCAAGTCTTGGTGGATTTTCTACATACCAAGTCTTTTTTGAAATGTCCCATTTAGCCCCGCGTTTTTTTGCGAGTTCATGTTCACTATATGGTACAATTAAATTTATTCTCATGTTATCCTTTAGTCGAGTTCTAATCGTCATTCTATTGCAAAGAAGAGGCCCCATGTGCAATCATGGGGTACCTCGGAGACGACTAGGATAGTATATAAAACGAAATGTCCACTAACGTTTTACAATATTATTTAGTTATAATACACAAAAACTAAACTTTTTTCTATGCTTTTTGGGTAAATTTGTTTTGGTCATTTGTTGTAAAAATACAACAGACAATAAATCAGTTTTTTGCTATACTATCTTTTCTTTCAACAACTAGGAGTTTTTTATGAGCGACACAGAATACACACTACAAGATGTAGTAGGCGAACTTAGCAATATTGAACAAGCAATATTGTCACCAAACAAAAACAGTTTTGGTGAAAGTATTGGTGATGAACTTCATGGAATTCAGTGGCAATTAACACGCATTGCTGATGCACTTGAAATTATTGCTAAAAATATGTCTCATTAATACAACAGCGCAGATTTGACGAATAATCAAGTCTGTGCTATACTACGTATATCAAATCAACAACTAGGAGTTTTTATGAAATTATCTTTTGACTTGCAAGAAACATCAGGTGATATGTTAGAAAATCACAAATTGGTTGTTATTAAAGCAACACATTCTAACAAAAAAGTTGAGACTTTTGTAGAAGAAATTGGTGATTTAGTTGATATTGATTTTTTCAATACACGCATCAGTTGTTTGGTCGCATACAATCGTTTGATTGCTATGCGTAAAAACAAAGTGTTGCAATAATACAACAGCACAGATTTGACGATAAATCAGGCCTGTGCTATACTATGTTTTCTTTCAACAACTAGGAGTTTTTTATGAGTTATTCACCAACTATACTTGACAAAATGTCTATTAACGATATAGTCAAACACATTCAACTTTTGTCAAATGAAATTGATTGTAGTATTGATTGTAGTCCTGAATCGGCTCTTGATTATTGCAATGACTTGTCTATTTTTACAAGTCTTTTGCAAGACCGCATCGAGGCATATCTTGAGGATTAGAAAACTGTATGAAAATACTAGTACTTGCAAGTGTCCTGTTATTGACCGCTTGTGGTACTGTACAAATGGACCAACGTGACCAAGTGCGTGTTATGAATAGTATGTTACGAACAATCAACAAATAAAAAAGCCCCTTAATTGGGGCTTTTTTTATTCTAGTGTACTACGCAACATCCATTGATAACGATAGTGTATGTCAAGGCGTTCTTCTAGGTAATTCATTAATCCATAGCAACTATTATCTTCACACAATTGTCTTGCTGTGCGGATAACTTCGCATAATGTTTCGGTGTCTTCTAATAATTCTTTAATCATGACCATGACATTTGGTGTGTCTGTGGCATCACTAATTTCGCTTAATTCGCAAATACGTGTCATGTTAAATGGTACAATGGCATCAAGTGTTCTGATTTCTTCTGCCATTTTGTCGATGTTTTCTTGTGCATCTACATAAACTTTTTGTAATAGTTTATGATATTGATAAAAATTAGGACCAACTAAATTTACATGATAACCATGTGATTTAACGTAATACTGAAAATGTGTTGCAAACACAATTTTCATTGCTTCTATAATTTTGTCCATATTGTTCTCTTAAAAAGGTTAGACTGTACATGTTCCATGTGAGTGGCGCTCACAAGTATGCAATAGGAACAGAAAAAGGAATATCTAAAAATGTACAGTCTAACATGTTTATTTATTCATTTTCGTTTTCTGAAAATATGATTTTTGGTGGGAAAAAACCAATTTCTTTAATACTTTTACTGCGTTGACCAATTATTCGTAATCCACACCATACACCAGCGAGGAAAGTTATTGCGGTCATGAATACAACTGCAACAAATAGTATTTCTACCACGTGTCCTAACCACGCGGGTAAACTTTTTATGAATAGTATTATTGATTCTAACATGTACATTTTTCTTACACCGCACTATTATCGTGTATATAACTCCATCGTGAGTTTGTTGTGTCCCAAAATGCTATCATGCCATTTGGATTGGATCCTTGAGAACTGTCAAAAACTGCTGCCATTTGTCCAACGCTACCTGTAATAGCACGTAAATTGGCTGCTGTATATCCTGATACTTTTAATAAAGGATTGTTACCACCAACTGCACCTATGTTCAAACTATTAACTAAAAGTGTACTATTACCACCTGGGAATAATATATTACCATCAGGTCTAAAACTTGTAGTATATTGAGTACCATTGCTTGATCCCACAGTAAAGGCCATTACCATTGGTACAAAGTTTGCTGTTATGTTACCAAATGTAGTATCAACTTGTACATACATACTAGCACCACCAACAGTACTAAAAGCACCATTACCATATGCTTGAGCATAAAAACCACCTATGCCATCACCATTTTGTACTGATTGATTGCTATCACGATTGCCTCTAGCACGTTGAAATAATATACGATTAGTTACACTACCTGCACCATCAGTATTTGCACCATAACTAATTAATGTCAATGAAGTTTGTGCAGCCGCGTTTGGTCCTGGTGCACCTGGATTTACTAACAATGAACCATATCTATTAAATTGCAATATGTTTTGTGAACTACTTGCTGTGTTACTTGTTACATTACCAAATGGATTACCTGTGTTAATAAAGAAACTACCTGCACTCCATGCAACGTTTGCATTTGATAATGATGAATCACCGCCTTGTGGTGCAAGTACAGTAATACGTGCATTTCTTACATATGTGTTACCATTGTATGAGTTCCAACTCATACTACCAATATAATCTGAGTTTGCAACGTTTGCTGGATTGGTTATGTTACCACGTGCCGCATTAAATTGCATGTTTAGTACTTGATTACCAACACCACCTTGTGTGGTAAATTGATTGATAATAAAACTTGCTGTGTTTTGACCTGCAACACCTACGTTAGTTCCATTTGGACTAAACAAAAATTGTGTGCTGTTGCTTGTTGCATTGATAACATTTAATGTTAATAAATTACCAACAGTTGTAATATTACCTTGACTTGCAATAGTTACATTACCTGCATATGCCGCATAATTTGCATTAGCAACAGTACCACTTACATTACTACCTGCTACTGAGTTTGCACTATTTGCAACATTACTAAATGCCGAATAATTGGCATTAGCAACAGTACCACTTACATTGGCACCTGCTACACTATTGGCTGTATTTGCAACATTACTAAATGCCGAATAATTGGCATTAGCAACAGTACCACTTACATTGGCACCTGCTACTGAGTTTGCACTATTTGCAATATTCGAATATAAGGCGTAGTTAGCGTTCGCTACTTGTCCTGATACGTTAGCACCTGCTACCGAGTTGGCTGTAGTTGCAAAAGTCGCTAAATTGGCTGTGTTTGCTATATTTGAATATAAACTATAATTTGCATTGGCAACTGTACCACTGATATTACCTGCTGTGATATTGCTTAAATTACTACCATCACCAACAAAATAATTGGCATTGACAACATAACCTAAATTACCAATTGAGTTTGCTGGAAATTGTGTGTTACCTGTATTATCAAAGTTCCAAATATAATTATTATAATAAGTTTGTAGTGTTACATTACCTTCTCTGGTAATTGCATCAATACCACTACTACTTGCAGTTACTTGGTCAACATCATCATGATTCATTGTTACACGATTACTTGAACTTAATTCTAAACCACTATTGTTTAAGTCACGAATAACACCACCACCCATACCAATGTTACCTGGTGTTGACAAATTACCATCAACACCAAAAGTCCAATCATGCGTTGTACCTGAACTATTTGATTGTATAACAACATTATTATATGCATACAATGCCGCATCAGTTGCACTATCTAAATACACACCTGTTACATCATTTAGGTTATTAGAAGTAATATTCAATACTGTACCACTAGTATATATTAATGCATTGTTTTGTGTAAATGATAAACCACCACTGGTATTAACATTTGTCAATGTACCAACTGTTGTTATATTGCTTTGTGTATTATTAACTACTTGTCCAGCAAAGTTTGCATAATTAGCATTGGCTACGTTACTGATTGTTGGCAAAGCATAAAAACCACCATTACCATATAACACATGATTTGCATTACCATCATAGTTTGTAGTTGCAATGTTACCAATACCAACTACGTTTGATACATTTACGCTGTTTGCTGTATTGGCTAAATTAGCATAACTTGCATGATTAGCGTTACCAACTACACCTGTTACATTAGCACCTGCTACAGTATTTGCTGTAGTTGCAAACGTTGCTAGGTTAGCAGTATTTGCTTGACCTGCATATGCACTATAATTTGAATTTGCAACAGTACCCGTGATATTGGCAGCATTGACATTGAATGCTTGACCTGCAAAGTTTGCATAGTTAGCATTATTGGCAAACAAATTACCAACTTGCAAATTACCAAGAACTTGTAAATTACCAATTGTTGCATTGCTACTTACAGTAAGATTACCTAATGTACCAACGTTTGTAATGTTTGGTTGATTACTGTTAACAACATTGCCTGCAAAATTTGCATAATTGGCAGTTTCTACATTGGTTACTGTTGAAATGGCTGCACGACTATAACTTACTTGTACTTGGGGTGTTGGTTCAACACTAATTTGTACAGTATGGTCTTTTGTAACAATTACTTGATTAGCCATAATTTACAACTCCATCACTATTTACCAAGAATAGTAAAAATACTGCTTCGTCATATGCAGGTTGACTGCCTATTGCAGGAAAACTGATTTTTATACGACCTGTATAACATGCTGGATCAGTTGCATTGATATTTAAGTCTGGATCACCTGCAATGATACCCCATGTTGCATCGTCAATAGTCATGGTAAACGTACCTTTAGTGTCTTGACGATTTGTAATTGGTAATGTAACTGGAGTGGGCTTGATTGTGTTAGCAACCATAGTACCTGTACCTGTTGTTGGCGTAAAAGTAGCACCACCACTGGTTGTTGATATGGTAAATGTTGTGTTTGTAACTATTGTTTTTACATAATATGTTGTGTTGATTGCTACACCACCAAACACAGCACCTGTGAATTGTATTGGCTTACCTGTATATAACAATGCTGTTGTATCGCATGTAAATGTATTGTCGCTACTTGATGTTTGTGATACTACAGCAACTTGTGATACTAGTGGATAATCATTGATTTGAAAATCATATCCTGTTCTGCTATCACTAAAGTTTGTAATTGCTCTGCGTATGATTTGAGCATCGATTGTGGCACCAGTTAAGTCAACAGGTATTGTGTTTGCTGTCCATCCACCTGCATAACTAACAATTGTTGACCAATTGAAATTCCAAAAGTCTTTTTGGTTGTATATTAGGTTCTGTGCTAATACTTGTGCGTCAAAGCCCGCCACTTGATTCAAAGTAGCCTGTGTAAATCTTGCCATTTGTTTTCCTTTGCAAATCTCGCATCTGACTCCACTGTGCTGTCTCGCAAGTGTGAAGTGTTTGTGATATTGTATTTATGCTATTTAGATAAAACCAATTTCGCCTGTTGTTGGATTATATTTTAATGTTTTTGTAAATGAAGAATTTCCTGTTACGTCACGTATTGGTTTTACAAACAAACTATCGGCTTGAGTAGAACTTAAATCACTACCAGTTGCATTAAAAATAATAGTATTTGCATGTGCAATAGTATAACCTGCTGAGTATCCAATTGCAATTGAATTTGCACCTTGAGTATTAGCACCTGCATTACCATATGCGGCATATGCACCTAACGCTATAGCACTATAATTTTGGTTAATACCTGCGTTGGCACCAATTGCAATAGAATTATCTAAGTGATTACCTAAAGTATTATGTCCAATTACAATACCATCACCACCAATATTACCACCAGAAGTATCACCAATAGCAATAGTTCCTTGAACAAAATTTTGTCCATTATTGTTTATGGCACTATTACCTAAAAATACTCCACGAAGGGCTCTACCTGATCCTGAATGTGCTCCAATTGCAATTGAATTTGCATTGGCTGTTGCTTCCAAACCCATTTGTATGCCATATGTTTGTACATTTGCACTATATGAAAATGTACCTATACTAATAGAATATGGATTATTTCCAACATTACCACTGTTAATCAATACTTGACTATTACTTAAATATCCACTATTACCACTATTAATAGCAATTGTACCAGCATTAAAAAATATATATCCGCCTGGACTATTAAGATAAAGCGCACTTGCATGTAATCCACCAATATTAAAATTACCAGCACTTAAATTGCCTGTAACATCAAGAGATGTTAATGTACCAACACTAGTAATATTTGGTTGAGCATTTGAATATACTGTACTAGAAATTAAAGCGTTACCTACTTGACCACTAACATTTGCACCTGCTACACTATTTGCTGTTGTAGCATATGTGGCTAGGTTAGCAGTATTGGCAATATTGGCAATATTGGCAATATTGGCATTACCTGCATCATTTGCATATGTTGCTGTATCTGCGCTTATTGCTGAACCTGCAAAGTTAGCATAATTAGCATTGGCTATATTACCAATAATGTTACCTGGTACATTTAAGTCTCCAGTTACCTTATTAAATGTAAAACCTACGTTACCTCCAAAACTACCTGCATCATTAAATTGAACGTCAGTATTACTACCACCAGGAGTGCCATTACCTCCGCCACCTCCACCTGTTTGTGCAGTCCAATTTAAGTTTCCTCTACCATCAGTTTGTAATACATATCCATTAATTCCACCACTAATGTGTACATTAGTAATATTGGCATTTAATGATGTTGCTGTTAATTGACTTGTTGGAGGAGGATAAAACGCTAATTCTATTGGCGTTTGTGTAATAATAATATCATTAGGCTGTACCGTAAAATTAATGTTATTATTAGGTACAGTAAAATTTAAGTTAATATCGCTCATTATTGATACCTTACAATGATACCGATTGGCTCTCTGCTAATATCTTGTTTTGAACTAATAGGATCTGTTCTTGTAACACTCATGGAAACAACAACAATATGAGTATTTGCTGTACTATTTGCTAATGTAATTACAGGAGTAGCGTTTGGACTACCTGTTCCACCTGTTAAATTACTTGGTACATATAAATATCCAACGCCTGTGTTTGCTGATGTAAATGTTGCAGTTAAATTAGCACTATATGTTCCAGATCCAGTACTTGGTTGAGGTGTATCTAATGTTAAATTACCAATTATTATTGAATTGTTACTAATACTATAATTTATATTATCAGCAGTATAAAATTTGGCACTAGTACCTAATGTCCAACCATTGCAGTTTACAGCATTACCTGTACTATCAGTAAAACTGAATGGCATAGTATATGCTTCACCTGTGTATATTTCTACACATTGCATTACTGTACCTGCAATTGTAACTGTTTTTGCGCCGTTTAATAGTAAACTCACCTTAAATCTCCTGTAATTGTTTTTGGACTCTAAACGAATTCCATTTATTTTTCATAATAATACTAAAGTCAGTTCGGGTTCTTCCTTGCTGTGCTTGTGATATATTAATTCCATGTTGTTGAATAAAAACATTTCCTATTTCATATGCACCAGTATCATTATATCTACTCATAACATATTGTCCTTTTTTGCATCCTCGTTCATTCCATTTGCCTGATTGTTGCCAAATATCCCACCATTCATTGAATGTTAATTTGAAAGAAATATTTCTGCGTTTTGCACATGCTTTTTGAGTCCAATATTTGATTTTAAGTAGATCCATAATTTGTTTTTTCCTTATTTGTATTTAGTGTTTATTTGTTTTGTTTTGTGGTCAATGCAGCCGCTACGGCAGTTACGTTAGTACCACTAGTAATATTTCTCATTAAATATCCAATTTCTTTAATACTACCAGGACTAGTTGTTGCACCAGTGAATCCATCTTCAAGTGTTACCATATTCATAAATGGTGCTACTTTGGGAATAATTACATTTTGTAATGTTCTCATTTGTGGATTTATTACTGTAGGTGTGGTTGCAAATATTGAATATCTAACAAGTTGTACTTCTGTATTTGCAGTATCAGTACTTAAATTTACGTATCCTGATACTATAGCCCATTCGGTTGGATTCAAAGTGTCGCTTGATAAATCATTATAAATTACTTTATACCACCCCTGCTCACTTTCAGTTATATTTGGATCTTGGGCCGCGGCAGGTACATAAAATCCTAAATTACCGGGATTCGATGATGCATATGGCCACGTACCAGAATAATATGTATTCAATACATTTGCCGCATATGTATTACCAGTATATATTAATGGTATATTTCGTGTTGATGTTGAAGTTACATTTTGTATGGTTACTACATTTCCAACTTGAATTGTTCTTGGATCATAACGAGTGCGTTGATAAAATCCAGCCGCTCCAGGTGCCATATTATTAATACTTAAACCACCTTGATTTGTAGCGGGATCATATTGAGTTACATTTGGTCCATTCCATGCATATGCAAGACTAGGATCGCTACTTGTACCTGCTAAATTATTTCTTGCAACTGTTCTCCAATAATATGAACCTGGTGGTAAATTAACCACGTGGATGGTTTCAGTTGCTCCAGGTGTTAAAGGACTTTGGTCTGGGTTGGTTACACTTGTATAAAGTCTATATGCACTTACAGGTGTTTCTGAAGTAGAGTACATAAAATCTAACGCCAACACAGTACCTGCAGGATTTGTTGGATCAGTTGTAATAGGAACTGTACTAGTTACATAAAAACCTGCGACTGTACCATTTGCTAATGGGGCTGTTGAAATAACAGGTGTACCTGGCTTACCAATAAAACTTGGATCAGTTAATCCTAAGTTAGCAATAGGTGCATAATTTTCTATTGCCTCATCAGCATAAACAGCCTCATTGTACTCTACTGCTGTAATGATTGCACCTAAGTTACCACTATCTGCCTTGGCTTCTTGTACTTGTGTTACACGGAATAATACTTGGTCCCAACCATATTGTGATAATGTCACACGAATTACATCACCTGCATCTAGTTGTATACCACTATAGTCTAATTGAAAGTTGATTACCAAATCATTACGACTTGCTAATAAACGTCTTACACCCAAATATACTGCTTGAATGTATGTATTAACTTGTGGAAACTGAATTGTTAATTTGTTTTGTGGTTCATTAGGACTTAATAATTCTGGTTGATAGTCTTTTAAGTACAATGTTTTGAAATCAGTTTGATCCTTAATTGTAGTATTAGGATATTGAACTTCCATAATATTGTATGTTGTGTTCAAATCAAATGGATTTACATTGATACCGCCAACTAAATTTCTATCATCAACTAAAAACAAATCATTGAATGTTTGTGCATTTGGTGCTTGGTCATAACCTTTGTCAATTACAACTGTCCATTGACCAGTTAACTCGCTGTAATTTAACCAACAATCACATGCATCAGTCAATTGTTGTAAGTTATTCATACAATTTTGACCTGTATCAACTGGACCATTGATTTGATATCGTTGTTGGAATGCTGTAATATTACCACCACTTACATATGTGCCATAACCTGTACTATCGACAGGACTTGTTAATGCAACATCATTAAACAAATTAATAATTGCTGGGTCAATTGTACCTTGCGTGTAATATGGTCCACCATTGATTTGTGTCATACCAACTACATTTGCAATATAAATTTGTGTACCATCAGCAAAGCCTGCATTGCTACTTAATTTAACCTGTGCTGGACTATCATTTGTAATACCAGCAATGGTTAATCCTGCAGTAAATTCAATATATTCATTACTATAAGTATTTAGGTCACTTAAACTTTGTGTATCAACTTGTGTTAATGGTATACCACAACCATAACGTGAACTTGTAAAATAGTCTAGTAATACATCGCCTGGCGCTACCAAATTGTTTTTAAGTCTAACTTGTATGTTACCTAGGTTTGTCAATCGTGCCGCTGTGTTATAAACAACTTTTAATATTAAAAAACAAGTACTATCCATTGTGTCAGTACTTGACCAACGTGAATCTACTGGTATACCACTATCTTGTAATACTTCAATAGCAGTTTGACTTGTGTTTACACCTGAACTGCTACCATTGTTGTATAGGTAAAAAAACAAATTACCATCGACTGCGGTACGTTCTTGTAATTTACCTTTTGATATGTTAATCAATGCAGTAACTTTGGTTTTATCTGTAGTATCAAATTGGCAATAACGATTATCATAATAAATATCACCAAAACTAAATTCACCTGCACTATCAGGTACTTCACTCAATGCACAAACATACCACATTGTTTTTTGGTCTGTTGAAATAATTGCATCTGTAATGATTGGGCTGATCCATGCGCTACCATATATGATTGGTAAGTTGTTATCAGTTGATGGACTTAACTGAATACGTGCTCCTGCGTTTGTACTCGAACCTGCGGCTGTACTACCTGTTTTGTTTGCAATTAATTTTGCAATACCAATGGTCAATAATGTACGTGCGGCAAATGTTGCAACACTTGCTAATGTTAATCCACTTACCCACTCGACTGCGGCTGCTACGGCTGCTACAAATAATGCTGGCATGTTATGAACTCCAAGTTACTTCTGCAGGCTTTAGTCCAAACCTACTGTAATTTAATTTTTGACCACTCATTTGTGTCATAGTATACCTTTCAATTTGATTGTTATCTACCAATTCATCACATAATTTTACATATTCTTTTAACAATCTGTAACCTGCTGTGCCATTGCGATGTTCAGGTTCTACCCAATATGCAATTTCATACATCATGTATTTCTTTTCGTCCCATAAATTTGGGCTTTTAATTGCTAACAACATACCAATGATATCATTTTCTTTTTCTGCTACTAATGCAATGCCACCACCAACTAATATATGTGTCATAACAACCATTGGTGTTTTTTCATCATCAATATCGCTTACGCCATTGATTGATCCTGCATCACGATAATTACGTAGCATTTCAAAAATTCTTGGTATGTCAAATTTATTTGCTTTTCTAATCATTTGTTAACTCGCATTTGATGGTGTACTTTGTATTGCTTGTTGTAATGTCAATGCACTTCCACTTGGATTTGTTGTTGAACTTGATGCTGGTGCTCCCCAATCAAAATATGCACCTGCAATACTATATACTCTACTCATACTGGTATCACTTGGGAACCATACATTCCAACTTTGTGGATTGGTTTTTCTACCTGCCACACGATTTTTTAATACTTGTTGAAATGAACTTGCACTTAATGTAACTGTAAAGGTATCAACCAAATCATGACGATCCTCTGCAATATTATAACTTGTTATGATACCTGTAAATCTATGTGCAGTACTTGTTAATTGCATACTGGTATCATAGAAACCCCTAACAATTTCAATTTTACTGCCCTTAATTTTTTGTTCTAACACAATGGCAATGTTATTACCATCAATACCACTTAAACTAACTGATGTATCAGCACTTGTTGCTTTAATGTTTCTGTTTTGTACACCAACTGCTAATAAACCACCAAGAGGACTATAAACTTGGTTGTTAATGGTTTCATAATTGTATGAACTACTAAATGTATAAATGTTTACATTGTATGCTGTGCCTGTACCTGTTGGTACTACTGTTGCTGTAAATGTTGTACCTGTTAAATTGTTAGGTGCGCCTGCTGTTGTCCAATCTGTTGTGCCATCTGTTACAATTTCATATTGTTGACCAATAGTAATTGCAGTTGCTACAACGGCAGTTAAGTTATTGTAAATTGTTAATTTAACAAATTCGGCATTGATAACATTTGTTTTATTACCTGCTACTGCTGGGATAATATCCATTATGCACTCCCTGTAAATTCGTACAAGTTAAATGTGTCACTCCATTGTATCAACGCATTGTTTGTTACTACACCTGCAGATTGATTACCAATGTAACCACCAACTGTTAATTTGTATACAGGCATGTTAGGACAAAACATATTGAATTGACAATTTGCACCAACTACAATACCATGACCAACAACAGAACCTGTTGTTATGATATTTGGTCTTTGTGTTGTAACTGTTACTGTTGAACCTGTGCCACGTAATACTACATTGGCTGATGTTGTTGGATAAGGATATGTGCTAATTTGTATCAAATCATTTTGTTGAAACAATACTGTGTTTGCATTTACTGCAGGTAATCCTGTTAGTGTTAATGTTGTTCCAACCCAACTTTGTACTGTGATGCCTGCTAGTTGTGCAGGTGTTAAATCACCTTGATATTGGAATATCCAACTTAGCGCAGGCAAGTCACCAAAACTTACAATTTGCGGTGTTGTTGCATCTAATGTATCAAGTTGTTCTAATAACGCACGTGCCTCACTATAGCGAAAACTATTTGGCATATCTAATGTTATTTTCCATGGATTGGTTGTTGGTGTTTGACTTACACGTGGAATTTCGTTACGTGTATATTGTATACCAACGACCTTGCGACGGTTAATTCTGATACCATTGCAACGGTCTATGATTGTTTGTAGTCCTGTACTCATTTTTATCCTTGTAAGTTATTGATTATAATAAGGTAATTCTTTTTGTGCCATTTGCATAGTACCTAACATGGTCTTACGATTTTCGGCAAAGAATTGTGCAACACTACGTTGGTCAATTGCATTGATGTTATAATTGTAATTGTGTGTTACAGTTGGCGTTGGTGAATTATTATTACCGCCAGACATTGCATTATTAGGTACAATAGTGCCAGGTGTTTTTGGTACAAACAATTCAGGACCATTCTCACCAACAATACTTGCTTTACCAACTGGAGGGTCACCACCATCAGCAAAACCTAAACCACTGAATATGCTACCAAGTATGCTACCACCTCCTGATTTATCTAGACCTAACATCTTAAACAATTGTGCTTCTTCAAATTGTAATTCCATTTTAACTAAATCTTGAAGAATACTTCTTGTTAAGTCACCGAAACTAAATTTACCTGTTTGTACAAAAGTATCAATTGATTTACCTATATTAGTTGTAAAACTACTAAATGCTTTTTGACCCATAGCCCCGGCATTTGTAGCGTCTGCAATAAATTGACTAGCGGCACCATTCCAACCTGTACTAAAATCACGACTTAATGCAATTTCTTCTTTGGTTTTATCTTTAAGTTTATCTTGTGCATTAATAATTTTATCAATATTTTTTTGTAATGTTGCATCTTGTGATAAATCAGCATCTGGACCAAGTTGTGCGCGGCGTTTTTCTTTTTCTAATGCAATATATGCTTGAGTTTGTTTATCAATGTTTGCTAATTTTTTTTCATCATTAGTCATTGTCAATTCATCCATTGATATTTGAACATCTTCAATATTTTTTAATATTTTAATTAATTGGTCATCTAACAACAAAGACATTTGTTTTTCATTGTTATTTTCTTTTTCTTTGGCTGCAGCATCACCAGCGGCTATTGCATATTGTTCTTGACTTCCTTGTAATTCTTTAATTGAATTTTTTAATGTATCGACAGTTTTTGCTTGGTCACTATCAGGTTTCGCCGCTTGTGCTTCGGTTAATTTTGTTTGTAAGTCTCTAATTTTGGTAGCAAATTGTTCACGAACTTTAATTTCTTCATTTAATTTTGCTATTTCTGCTTCACTTAAACCAACATATTTGCTTTGTGCATTAAACTTATCAATTTGCGCTTGAATATTTTCCTTAAACGCATTAGTTTGTGCTACAATTCCTGCATTTATTCTATCATATGATTTATAAACTTCTTGACCAACTAATGCGGCTTTTCTATCTGCATCTACTTTTTCTTGTGCGGCTTGTGCTGCCTCTTTGTTTTTACCTGCATTTTCTTCTAGTTTTTTATCAAGGTCACCAATAACACTAGTTACTCCATATGCGGCACCTGCGGCAATTGTAAATTTTGCAATTAAACCTAAAATAGAACTTATACCCATAGTTGCAACACCTTCTGCAACTGTAAATGCTTCCATGGCAATTACTGCGGCACGTATTCCACCTACCAATGCCATAAATCCATCAACCATGGCAAATAATTTTAATGTAAAATTAAGAGCAATAATACCAGTAATAACTTCTAATGCAATCTTTAGACCTTTAACAAAATCTTGTACTGATATACTAGTACCTGCAAATGCTTCCATTAATGGTTGTGCCAATGTTAAAAATGCAATTTTTAAGTTTTGTATATCACCTTGCAATTTATTATATGCTTCACTTGCTTGACTAATAACTGGACCTTGGTTTGCAAATTGACCACGTGCTTTTTCTAATTCTTCATTGATTTTGTCTAATGGAATACCACGAAAACTTTTAGATAACAATTCAACTTCAATACGTGAACTTGCGGCATCACGTGGCATTTGTGCTAAACGTTGAATAGTCAACTTGAATAAGTCTCTATCATCCAATGTAGCCAAATCTTTAAGTGTTATGCCCAATCGTTCAAATGCATATTGTTGTTGAGTACCACCTTGTCGTGCTTGGTCTAATTTCATATAGAACATTTCTATACCACGACTTGCGGCTTGTGCATTACCACCACTTTGTGTTACAGCACTTTGTAATTCTAACAATTCAGGAATAGTCATGCCTACTGAACGAGCAACATTATCCATTGAATTAGCCCACTCAGCGGCGGCTTTTGCAAATCCAATTGTTGCTAATGCACCTAATGCTCCAGTTAAATCTGTTACAGCGGCATTTAATGGATTAAATTTGTCTGTAAAACTTGTAATACCACCATTCATGCTATTAAATGCATCTTTAGCCTTATTGGCAATATTATTAAGTTCAGTACCAATTTTTTGTAGACCTTGAAGTACTTGAGTAGGATCAAGGCCAACACTAATATTCATGTCTTGTGCCATTATGTTCTTCCATATTGTTGAATGTATTGGTTAACTAAACGTTGTGCTTCAACTGTTGTTGGCTTAGTCATACCATCAGGTGCTTGTGTACTACCACGCATTTGACCATCACGAAAACCACGTCCCGCATCTAGTACACCTGCATATTGGTATTGTGCTTGTATGCGTAAATTGCTGTCTAATACTGTATTGTTTCTGGCATTACCACTACGCACAGGAGTTTCAGCAACAAAGAATTTATAAAGGTCAGGCATAACACCTGCCTTCAAATTAGTAATTCGTTTGAATTTGTTTTGTAGGGCAGTTTGATTGATACTAAATGTTATTGGTCCACTAGCCATTACTTTTAACCTTATCCATCATTGCTTGTAATTCATCTACATCATAGTCTGGCATTGGTTCCTTACCATGTTGTGCCTTATATTGCTCATAATTGTGATAACTTATGGCAGCATCCATGACATACAAATCATAGGTACTAGCAGTTGCTAGTATTTCACTAGGCAACATTTTATAACGCTTAGCCATTGTGTCTATTGTTACAATCATGCCTAGTTCCTTTGAGTGTGGGTCAAACGTGCTGCCTGTTACTTTCCCAACAATTCGCTAATTTTTGTAATTGCTCTCATTAGTACTTTTGCAGGCAACATGTTGTCATTGGTAATAACTTCTTTACCTTCTTCATCAAGGATCAATGTCTTGATAACGCTAAGTAAATCGTTGCTGTCTGATTTTAGGTCGATTGATGCCAATTTCATAAACACATTCATTGGCTGACGATCCCATGTGTAAAATTCTAATGATTCGCCATATTCGTCTACAATGTCTTTGTCATCTAAGATAACTTGTACTAATACGGGTTTTGCGGAGAGTTGTGATAATTTCATTTGTTAATTTCCTTTAAGTTGTTATATTGTATTTAGTCGAGGTCGTTGGCATCTTCAAGTAGTTGATTTAGTAATGCCAATCTAAACGCTTGTTTTGCTTTAAGTTGTTTAATGGTTGCCATCATGTTGTCAAGCATGGGCATGGCCTTTGCCTCATCGGCAATTAAACTTCTAAATTTTTCTTCATTTGTTTTTAGCCATACGCTATTTTGTTCGTTCATTTGTTTTCCTTTATTATGAAAAAAGGCACCTTGTGAGTGCCTTTTGTCTTTAACTAATCAATGATTAATTAAACTGTACCAGTTGTAAATGTACCGTCTACAGCGATTTCCAAAGGTGTGATCCATACAGGTTGTGTAGGACTTGTCTTTGGTGCCAAGTTTGTAATGAAACCTGAACCTTTGTAGTAGTGTGCACCTGTGTTGCTACCATTCCAATAAATTTCAAAATCTAAATTGTTTTTATTGGTTGATAAACTTGCAATACCAAGATATGCGGCAGTATTTGCTGTTGCTGTTGCGTTACCGAAATAACTTGTAGCATCAACAACAATATTTGTACCAATCTTGTTATCAGCAGGTGTACTTAGTTTACGTTGGTCTACATCGGTAAAGTCTGTATACGCATAAACACCAGTACTGTTTGTGATTGTCACTTCTTGTACGAAAGGTATAGTGATAGAGACATTAGGGTCTGCTAAATTTGCACCTGTCAAACCGATTTGAATAATCGGTTGCGTACCAGTCGTGTTTGTTGTAATTCTTACGTTTGCCATTATGTGTTCTCCTTAAGTAGTGGCTATTGAAACTCTAATCTTGTTAACTTAAATGTCCAGGTATATCTTTCACGTTGTGTACCATAATTCAATACCTCTTGGTAATCTTTTTCATAATAACCATTCATGAATGGTACATCAGTTCCAGGAAAATTATCAGTAGTTAGACTGCTGATGATTTGACGAACCCTATTTAAATTTGGGTCTTGTTGGAAACTAATATACGCTATGTAAAATTCATCTGTGGCATTATAAATGCTACTACCAGTTGTTACGCCAAGTTGATTGGGACCGCGATTTGTAGTCACAGTATCACTAATGTATATACCATAACGAACAATATCAGTATCACTAGCCCAATCAGTATTACTAAAGACTGGTACGTCCCATGTTGATGGAATGTAGAATTTTACCATTTGGTAAACTTCATCACTAGTAATATATGGTTGGTTCGTAGTGTATAATGATTGGTCGCCAGTATACATTAGAAAAATCTCCTATCACCGTTGAAATAATCAACGTCTGCTGTCCAATTCTCTTCCAATTTTGTAGTAGGACCATTAGGATTGTTTTGGTACAAGTCATAAAAGTTCATTAACTCTAATGCCTTGATCCATTCACGGTCACAACGGTCTTTTGCAAAATCATAGTTCATTTTATCAACTTCGTTCATATTTGATACCTCTGTTACAAGGCTCTCATAGAACACCAACACAGCGCCAAAGACATCTAGTCTTATCAATGTCTGGTCACTCTTTATAAGTTGACTAGGATTGAAACTAGATATCAATGAGCCGTTTGGTAAGTTTGTATAATAATATGCACCAAGAACTGTATCGCAGTACTTGTTCCACCAACCAAACTCAAGTTTATACAACCACTCTTGACTAGCAACCTTGAAATAAGGTTCCCAATCAATGTTCAATGCCTGCGCTCTACGAGTCGCTGCCGGATCGTAGAAAGCAATATCTTGTGCAGTTGCATTTGAGATTCGTTGGTATGGTACTGACATGTTATATTCCTGTTGTTTTAATTAACTGATTAAGAGTCCTGTTGGATGTTAATAGCACCACCGCGACGTTGGTCGCCCACACCAGAGTTGAAATAACCAACACCAGTTAACCAGTTTTGCAAACCACCAGGTACTTCACCAATCTTGATTTCTAGACCTTGCTTCATAACTGTGAACATTGCTGAGTCACCGAAATAAGCACCAACTAGACATGGAGTTGAAGCAGTACCTGCGATTGTACGTGTTGTGTGTTGTAAGAATGTTGTGAACATAACCATACAACCATAGATGTTTT
>Ga0208379_1000251_pt1 | contig 25226 bp, 31 predicted proteins | sample CryBogCBE02Aug07_FD_184559 | JGI IMG/M metagenome (GOLD analysis project Ga0208379, IMG submission 184559) | Freshwater microbial communities from Crystal Bog, Wisconsin, USA - CBE02Aug07 (SPAdes) | ecosystem: Environmental > Aquatic > Freshwater > Lake | place: Crystal Bog, Wisconsin, USA... | reverse complement strand
CTTGTTGAGCGTATTGATTTCCAGCTTGTCCCATTTGATTGCCAACCATGCCAGACTTCATGATATCTTGACCAGTGACACCAATTGCTTGATTATATTGATTTGGTGTTTGCAAATTGGCAACAGTAGACTGGGCCTGCTGTTGCATAGGACTAAAGTTAGCAAAATAATCAGATGGATTAGTACTATAGGGTTGATATGGCTTAAATGTAGTCATATCAGGTTGAAATATCTGTGCCTGTGTAGCATTCAGCATATTTGAAGCGTACGGAGCCAGATAATCAGGAATCTGAGTATTATTTACATTTTGCTGAACTGGAGCTGGTGATGAAGATCCGCCACCCATATTAATCCTTTAACATTTTCGTAAATACTTTATCTGTCTGTTTATAACCTAAATATTCTAACAATCTTGAATTATCCAAATGAATCTTGGTATGAACAATTACTCGATCTACTTTGCAATGCTTTAAAACTTGTTCGGCATATTGAAATAGTTTAATCCCAACACGACCTTTGCGAAACTCTTTTTTAACAAAATACACATCTTCTATTGCCGTAATACATGACTTATAGTGTAAGTGCGGACTAATCATAAAGATAATATAACCAATTAATTCACCATCATTCCTACAAGAAATACAACGCAACATGCCTAATTCTGCAAATTTTCGATAGGCATCATAATCAGGATCCCAATCAAAGTCTTTTGTTACACACAACTCATCATAATGTTCTGGAAGAAGCTGTTCAAGCTCTTCTACTAATTTTATAGGATCGCAGTCGGCATAAACTATCATGCTGGTAAATGTTTATATGCCTTTGTATCTGCTGCAATATCCTTTGATTTCCTTCTTGCCGCTTTAATTCTATCCATCATGGCATACAATCTTTTAGCTCCAGCATCTGTGCTTCCGTTTCCTAATTCAGAAACAATTCTTGCTGGAATTACAAATTCACCATCAGCTAGTCTTGCTGGTTGTTTACCACCAATGACCGCAGGAATACCATCACTTACGCCATCACCAGGACCCTTGAGCAATCTGCCACCATCAGAGTAATCTCCTAAATGACTTTGTAATCCGCCTTCTTTGGCAGTATTAACTACTGGACTATTCTTTTGAATATCTTTTGCTGCTGCTTCAGCTGCTAATTGATCTTGTGATAATGTTTGAATATTAGAACCAAGAGGAGAAACAGATCCAAGACCTGATTTGCTTGGTGCTAAATGAGCAAGTTTATTAATTTTATCTAAATTTTTAATGGCCGTATTATACGCATCAAGATTCTTCGTATCAGGATCTATATCCACATAAGTACTATCATGATCTGGCGTTGCTTGTAATACAGGGCGTTTAGATATCATTGCTAAACCTTGTTGAACATCGCTACCATCTGCTCCAGAATATCCCATAATACCGCCACTCTTGGCTGTTGCCATGTTATACGGTTGTTGAACATAATTAGGATATTGAGATTGATAATATGGTTGTGGTGCAGCAGGATATTGCCCTTGGAAATTAGACGATATAGGTTTAATGTTAAATGGATTCGTTTGACTAGTTTGCACAGGTTGAATTGTTGGTTGATTAAATGCACCAGCAGCACTTAAAGCTGTTCCACCTAATAACGCCACTGAGCCTGGATTAGCTTTCGCAAAATTCAAAGCATTGGATCCAGAACTTGTTACATTTTGTAATCCTGCACTTATATTAGATAAACTGCTTGCAGGACCAGCACCACCAACAGCATTCATAGCACCAGCACTACGCACGATATCAGATGGATTAACATTTGGATTTTGAAAAGCTTGACCCAATGCTGTTCTTTGAGCATCAGTTAAGTTTTGCATATTATTAACTTGATTAACTGCTGAATTAATGCTTCCTGATGATTGTGCTGCCATATCTGATGGAATGCTTGAATTTAATCCAGCATTTACAGTTGCTTGTGTTTTAGCAAATTCTGTTGCTGCTTCATCGCCACCTTGTTGAGCTGCTGCTTGTAATCCAGCTGAACCTAACCCACCAACTAAATTAGCACCGCCCCAAGCTCCAAGACCAGCCATAAGTCCATCTTTTAAACTACCTGTCATAGCGTAATCAGTTGCTCCAACAACTCCAGCTGCGACCATAGGATCAGCTAACATAGATAATCCACCAGTTTCAGGAGCTAAAGCAACCATTGCAGCACCAGCCACCACAGGAAGAATAGAACTTAAGAAACCAGCTTCGGGAAGACCTGTTTTTGGATTGATGGTTAATGATCCACCGTGCTGTTGTGCCAATTTTTGTAGGGCTTGAAGCTCCCCAGTAGTCATATGGACTAAGTGGGTATCGTCTCCACGACCATGCTTCTCTAAGTGTTTGGCAATTAACGGTAGACTCATACACGACCTATTGAGTTATTTGGAATCATTTTATCATAATTAAACAACTACGCCAGCATAATTTACCCATGCAGTTCCGTTCCAATAAACTGGATAACCTAATGTAGTATCAAAATAAAACTGTCCAATTTGTAAATTGGAAGATGGTCGATTAGATTTTATTCCATAATCTGGCGTTGCCGTAGCCTGAGTGTAATTATTTAATTGATTAAAATATAAACGTAACTGGCTTAAAACTTGATTATCATGCATTGCGCTATATTCTTTAGGCGCAACAGGTAAATTTGGCGGTGTTGGATTAATTGGCGTACCGTTATAGTTAAGATAGGTAGGATTAGTCATTATCTTATACTCCAATGTATGCGTTCTAATTCTTTACGTGCTTCAGCAGCTTCTTCTATAGTATTAAACACCTTGGAGTAATAATTTTTCTTTTTTACAGTAATTTTTGCGTAATATCTATTTTTATAAAGCACAACACCAGTAACGCCTGTTTCACTATTTGCACGAACTCTTACATTTCTTGCTTGTTGTGTTAGACCAGCCCATCTACAATTACTTGGTTCATAATTGCCATAAACATCAATTCTGTCCAATGTTTCATCACCTTGAGGCTCACCCATATCTTTTGCAAAAGTCGCATAATCCAACCATTCAGGACACACCGATACGCCTTTACCACCATATTTTGGGTAATCTTTATCTTTAGGGTTATTGCATCTTCTTATCATTGCTCGCCATGTATTATAAGAACTTTTTTTCCATCCACCGTGTTTTGTAATTGCTTCTTTTAAAATACAACCACACGATTCCGTATTGCCTGTTACTAAACTGCCTGAATCTGTTTGTGTTTCATTACCACAATCACATTTACACTTCCATAATACTTTTTTACTTACTGTTCTACCAGCCTGTTCTAATACTACTAATCTTCCAAACCTCTGCCCTGTACGGTCTACTAACTTCATAATATTCTCCTTGTTGAGGAGTTATTATATCACCATTTGAACAGATTGTAAACCTAGCGTCTGCCATCTGGTCTTATGTCATAACGTGGTGTTCCCATTTGCCAAGCAACACCTAAGCCTGTAGATTGCAGTCTAAAAGCCATTTGCCTACCTCGTAAACGAGTAAATACCTCACCAGTAAATTGTTGTATAGTATATTCTGGAATATTTGTATAATTTTGTAAACTTGTTACAGATGGATTTGCTGCTGTGCCATAAGCATTGCCCGAAGTATTTCTAGGTATTAACTGCATAGTTATTGAAGGGTTATTGGAAGTTGAACCGTTAAAATTCATATCTGGAAACATTCTCCAAACAAAACCAAAATGCTGACCAGCATCATCAGGACTAATTTCTATATCTGAAGATTGTATATAAGATGTAATTGGCACAGGAGTACCAGAAGAGTTATCATCATTTCCGTTTTCGTGGAACAGAAGTCTATTATTATAATCTGCTGCTATTGGAAATTGATTGATGCCGTTTTGTAACCAAGCTGTCCTTGCCATATTTCCATAATACCAAACATTATCTAAGTAATTATAGATAACATATTTATCAACAGAAGTATTAGGATTGCTATCTGTACCGCCATTACCATCAATAGATACATAAAACCACCAAACTTCATTAAATCCTTCATTTGCTCCACAAAATACTTGAAAGCCTTGACTTTGATTTAAATTATCAAAAATATATTGTTTTAAAGTACATGGCAAAGTTTGCACTGTACCGTTATACATATAAAATCTGTCACGCCCCATCCAATAAGTAATGTTGTTTACTGTAATCATAGCGTTTGGACTAATAATAGATATGTTATCCATTAAAAGTTGAAAGCCCCAAACATATGGTGCGCCAATATACTGCATTGAATATATAGCAGAATCAGTCCAAATAAGAATTTCTTGTCGAGTAAACCTTGCTCCAATAATATAAGAACCATTACCTAATGCAAACTCACCAGCTTGATTAGTTAGTTGTGGAACCCATTGATATGGATTTGCTTGATCTGACCAGCGTACAAGTAAAGGATTAAATGCAGAAATACCAGTTGTTGGATCATAAGGATTTGCACCAAATGCAATAACAAATTCTTGTACATCAGAAGACAAAACTTGATAAGTTTCATTAGGTATAAATGCGCCAGAATAAGAAAAAGTATAACTTCCACTTGATGAAGCGGTATATGAATTGCTAATTGTAGCTACGCCTGTAACATGATCAATAGAAACAACATAAGTATTAGCTGGAATTCCAGTTCCTGAAATATAAGAATATGGATATACATAAGGCGCATTTGCTGAAGTAACTAAAATAGTTGTTGAACCAAGCAAAGATGTTACAGTGCTTGTAAATCCTGTTCCAGTAATTGTTGATGTTGGAATCTGAAAACCAGAACCTGTACCACCAATAGATGCCGATGGAGCTGTTAAAACAGTACCTGTTCCTGTTGCACCCAAACCACCATTTGTTAAAGTTACTGATGTTACAGAATTACCACTTACCACAATAGTAGCTTTGGGATATGTTGTCATGGTTGGGCCAGAAACATAAGTTAATTGTACATTTGTATATGTACCATTTGTATAACTTGAACCGCCTGTAATAGAACCAAAAGCAGTAACAATCCCACCACCAATACTACCGTTTGTAGCAGATAATACTGTTCCTGTACCAGAAGCACCCGTACCACCATTTGTAATAGTGATTGATGTAACCACATTTCCCGACACAACAATAGTTGCAGTAGGATAAGTTACCATAGTAGCACCAGATACATAAGTTAATAAAACTGAAGTATATGTACCGTTTGTATATCCTGTTCCAGCAGTTGTTATTGATATTCCATTAACACTAGCACTAAATGTTGTTGCATCTGTTAAAAGCGTTGCATTGTTTGCTAAACTTTGCAATGATTTCGCTCTTGTATTTAATCCTAAAGAGTTTTGCCAATAATAAATAGGACCTCCTCTTGGCGCAAGAAATAAATTAGCACCAAAATTATCGTTAGACCAAAGTCTTAATTGAGAAGATATTAATCCTAATGTTGCTGCTTGCCCCCAACCAGTATTGTTTGGACTGCCCGCTCCATAATATCCACCCCAAGGACCAGCACCCCAACCTGTACCATTTGTAAAAGTATTTGTACCACTGGGATATAAATAATTTACAGTAACTGTTGCGCTTGCGGAAGAAGGGGCAGTGGTTGTTTGAATAGTATATGTTGAAGCTGTAGGTATAGATAATACTTCATAATTTCCTAAAAATGTATATCCACCAACAGTATAACTAGTACTGAAATTAATGTAATCACCAATATTGGGACTATAACTTGCATCCGTTAGCGTTACAATTGTAGTGCCATTAGTTGTTAAAGTTACCGAAGTATCTGTTTTTACAATTGGAGTAATATCATAATAAGCCACACTATAATATATATAATAATTTGTGTTTGTTCCTAGTCCAATATAATTATTATTAAGACCTACTGTTGCAGCTGACCATATCCAAATTGATCTTGCAGTGCCAGTATAAGTTGATATATTAACAGGTGTCCAACCACCAATTTTTTCTGGCAAACCTGAACGAAAGCGTATTTTGTCCCCATCATACCACCCACCAGAACTGGAATAAATTGTACCCTCACGATACAATCCTGGCTTAAGTTGTAGTTTTTTTAATGGCATGGGGTTTACCCTAACATTGATTCAGATATTGTTTCTACTTTTGCTACTCTACTTTTCCATCCATCTAAATATTTAATTTGATCAGGCCTATGTTCAACAATACTATCGTAAAAACTTTTCTTTAAATTACTAAATTTTTCAATTAATTCTTTATGGTCAGCCGCTTGAATAGCCGATAAGCTCTTGAGTCCCAACACACCATCCGTAGTAACTCCAACTGCCTCTTGAATGAGCTTGGTAGCCCTAGCCACACCCAAATTAACAGCAGCATCAAATACGGCATAGTCCACGCCAGCAGGCAAGTTATCAGCATTTATTTTATCCCAATAAAGTTGTTTGTATAGGTTATATACATCACTATCAGATACTTCTTTAAGTTGTTCTTTAGTTATATATTGGTTTCTTTTCCACTCACGATAAACACTTAGAGTAATCCCTTTCATAGTAGCACCACCAGCATCGGTAGGATCATCAGACCAAAGACCTTCTGACACTAATACATCACGAAGAGCTATAACAAAATTATTTTGCATTTGTCGGCACCGAATTATATAGCATTTGATCTTTTACGTGACTAGATGCAGTACTACCAAAATAATAACCAACGACACCGGTCCACGCTGTCCCAAGTGAACCTAACATGACTAATAATTCATTAGACGGAGTAATCGCATATGCCATCATATAAATAAGAATACCGAAGAACCCAACAGTAATACCTAAAGCCAATGCTCCGGGTATCCAAGACTTAGTTGCAATTTGCATATTTCTAGCGGAAGCACGGTCATCAACCGCAAGTTTTTCAAAGTTTAAACCCAGTTCTTGTGTACTCTTTTGAAATTCTATTTCAGCAAGTTTTAGTTGTGCTATTTGTTCAGCAGATAGCTTGCCTGCATCCATAGTTTTTTCCACATCATCTTCAGAAATACCGATTGCCTTGGAAATTGCCGTGACTGCCAAACCCGCTAAAGGTCCGCCTAATGCAGTTGCAATTGTAGGTGCTACCTGCTCTAACCAACTCATGATTTTAGAATCCTATAGTTCATATATACAACGTAAACATAAATAATATTAATTAAACTAATGGCAAATAACACGTCTTTTACAAACCACATTGCCACAATAGCCAATACTTTTACTAATGTAAATCCACCTATTAGTCCAATTTTGGAGAATAACCAAGCCATAACTGGATTACCTTCATGCCCTTTACCTGACTTAATGACGTTATACGTTGTCCAAAAGTCGAGGAATTGGAGAATTACGAATAGTGCGAATAGGATATAGTTCATAATTAATTAAACAGCTCCATTAGCCACAATTTTAATTAAACTCCAATCAGCATTAAGATCGCCACCTACTGTATTAGTTAATTGAACATTTTGACCTGACATAGATAATGCAATTCCAGAAGTAGCATGAATAGTATAAATTGTAGAAGAAGAACTTCCTCGTCTAATTTGAGCTAATGCGTTTATACCACCAGTAGTAGAATTAGTTTGTCCAATAAACAATAAATAATTACCATTTGTATTTACAGAATCTAATGTTGTTAAAGTTGTTGTACTTCCATTTGTAACAACTGTTCCACCATAAGTTGAGCCAAATTCGTTAGCAACGACTGAATAATTAGAAAAACCAGTATTGTTTAATATATTTGCAAGAGTTGTTTGATCAGTAGTTCCTAAGTAAATTTTTGGACTACCAAATACTCCAACAACGTTATTTCCAGTAATTGTTCCGTAAGTAACAGAAGAACCTAAATTAATAGCATATCTAGTTTTGTCAGATGAACCTGAATTACCTGAATAAATTGAACAACCTGAAATAGTAGGAAAAGTAGAGTTTGCATAAATGCCGTCATAAGTATTTGCAGTATTTACCCCAGCATTATGAATACTTGCACCTATAACAGAATTATATGGGCCTAAAAGATCAATTCCATTTTTATTACAATTATAAAAAAAACCACCATTAATTTGAATTTCAGTACCTAAAGAATAAAAGTTATATCCTGTTCCTCTATTTGAGAACCAACAATTATTAAAATAACATTGATTTACAGTTGAATTAATAATACAACCTGATTGACTGTTTGTATCACATACGACTTTTGTGCAAAGAAAATCAGAAGGTGATCCTGAACTATCTACAATAAATTCAATCCCATTTGCAGAATTTAAAGATAACTCAAGAGTATCTAAATAAATACCAGTTACTAATCCAGTAATGCAAATACCATCTCCTGTATTAGCTGTTGAATAACAATCTCTAATCCAAACACCTACAGTAGGAGTAGAACCATTAGTATTTAAATAGAAGCCATGACTTAAATTAGTTGTTGAGTAACAACGACTAACTTGTAATGAGCCAGCACTTTGGAATTGAAACCCATGAAAAAATGAACTAACATATACATCTGTAATAAAACAATTACCACCCCCAGTTACATAAATACCATTAGCAGTAGATGTAGCAGAGCAAGTAATTGAAAGTTGCTCAATATAAACCCAAGTTAAAGAACTTAATGTAAACGCATTAGCACTTGCAGAAGTTTGTTTAATTATTGAATTTTGTTGACCAGAGCCGTAAATTCTTTGATTAGAAACAGGAGTTAATGCACTAGAAATTACATAAGTTCCTTTTGGAAAATATACTGAATTACCAGTATTTAAAGCAGCTTGTATAGCAGTAGTATCGTCTGTAGTTCCATCCCCAACAGCACCAAAATCTTTAACTGATACTATTTCAGCAAGTTTTAAATTAATGGCACGATTTGTTGCACCTGTTCCACCTATATCAAATTTTGGTATTAATGTTGTCATGTTTATCCTTATTCAATTTTTGCTGTAGCTAATCTTGCTTCTAAAGTTTCAATTCTTTCTAATGCTTCACTTAATGCTTTAAATGCTTTCATATAAGCAATAGAATAATTAACACCTAAAGTAGTTGTGCCTGTTAAATTGTTTTTTTCATCTCTATCTGGTGTTTCATATACGAGTCCAGGACATATTTTTTGTACATCTTGAGCAATAAAACCAATTTGTAATTTATTTGTTTTGTCTGAAATAAGACTATATTTGCTTACTAAAGTTCCTAATGTTTTTACATCATCCCATTGCGAACTTGCAAGCGATATATTTTGTTTTAACTTAATGTCAGAACTAGAGCCATAGCTATTATTAGCATTTACTATGTTTCCATTACCCCAAATAATTACCGAAGTTGTAGCACCATAACCACCATACATTAAAGGAGAACTTGTATCATTACAATTTGTCCCTAATAAAATATTTAAAGCTTGATCACCACTTGCATTATTGGCATTTTTAATAGTAAATACTTTATTTGCTGGAGCAGTTTTAACAAATGTGTGTGCTGAAGCAATTGCACTGTCTGTTCCTCCAACAACAATTCCACTTACACTTAAATTACTTGCTCCAGCATCCGTTGTGTTTCCTATGGATACACCACCTGAAGGATAAACACATATCGCTGGGCTTGTGCCTACACCACTTGTACTTATTACAAATGGCTGAATACTTACACCTGAAACACCAGATAATAAATACCATTTTGCAGCACTAGAATATCCTTGCATTGCTATACCAGCATATCCTTGTGATGCTGAATATATATCAATAAAAGCATTTGGACTTGTATTTCCAATACCTAATTGTGTACCACTAAAATATAAATTAGAACTTGAATTAAATGCTCCTGTTCCATTTCCGTAAGGAATATATCCAGCAGTTAAAGTTACGTTTCCTGTTCCACCTTTGGCAACAGATAATACTCCTGTACTAGAAGCACCTTCAGCAAGAAATGATAGGTTACGAGGTATAGTCATTTTTAATATGTAGTAAATGTAATGCCGTTTAATATGACTGATGCTGCACTACCACTACCTAAAGATATTACACCAGCAGATGTTATATTAACAATAGCAACAGCACCGTTTGAAACAGTAGGAAAATTCAATGTAGATGTTGGTCGATAACCTACAGGCAATGTTGTAATTGTTCCTGTTCCACCTGTTGCCACACCTTGAAGATGAACAACTCCCATATAATCTTTTTGATATTGACAAGGAGCATAAGGCGATCCATAAGTGTTTGACCAGCCAGACGCAAATGAAAATGTATTTTGAACATTATTGCCAGCGTATTGAAACCAATAATTGTTTGTATTTGATGTATCTATATTGTTGTAATTTTGAACTAATGTATTATGGACAAAATCAATTACATTGTTATATTGCGATCCAGACCTAAATACTAATCCACGAAGTAATGGAGTTGCTTGGTCTTGTACGTTTATTGTAAATTGATTGTAACTTCCATATACATCAACTGCAAAATATGTTCCAGCACTTGAACCATATCCATCATATTTTGAATTAATAGTAAATTGATTGTTATACCCATACGTTAAAACACTTGCACCACCACATTGATATGTAGTAATTAAATATTTATTGCCATAACTTGTATATGTAGAAGAAGATGAATTGCCGTCATAAAATCCAGTTCCAGCAACATTATTAATATTTGCAATAACTGTAGAGTTATAACAATTAGAACCTATTGATACACCTTGACCTGATGCACACCCACTATTAATGTTTACTTCAATAGTATTCCCATAACTAGAATTTACTGTTTGATTGTTATAAACAAACCCAGTAATAGAAGGATTATTTGCTGTAAGTTTTAAATGATTGCCGTAGCAATTATCTAACATTCTTCCACCATAATATCCGTTTTGTGAAACAACTCTGTAAATACTATATTTTGAAGAATTAATATCAAAATTAGGATAATGCCCACTATAAATAACTGCATTACCACCATTAATACAAGTTACTTCTGCATAGTTATAATTTGAATTAATAAATGTACCAAACGCAGAGTTTTGTGTATTTTGACAAATAATATCTGTCCATCTTGAATAACTTACGTTAGTTGTTGCAAAACCCTGACCAGTTACATCTGTTGATGGTGTTGGAACATTTAAATAATTACCATCAAAAGTAAATCCACTTACATTTATATTTGTAAATGCTGGTGCTGAATTTCCTAACGCAGTATTTCCTAATTCGCAAACAATACTATTTACCCCAGCTGGCATAATCATTTTAGTAGATGCCGACCCAGCACCCACAATACTAATATTGCTTTTTCTAATACTCATTGATGCTACATAAGTACCTGATGGAAAATATAAAGTTCCATTTGTAGGTGTTGCAGATATAGCAGCTGCAATTGCTGAAGTATCGTTAGTTACTCCATCACCTATAGCACCAAAGTCTTTTACAGATACTGTTTGTTGTAGTTTTGCTTGTACATTGGTTGTTACTGAACCTGTACTACCTTGTGTGTAAGTAATATTTTGCGAACTTATTACTCCACCAGACAATGCTTGGTTATAAATAATTTCTACTAAATCTCCAACATTTAATCCTGTAACAAATGTAATTGTTGTGTTTGATGTTTCTGTATAGTTTGTTGTAACAATTTGTTTTGAACCGTTAACAAAAACTGCTAATTGATTAAGATTTGGTGTATAGTTAAATGTTGTAGTAAATACAGTCTGCCCTTGTGTTGCTGTAAATTCATTAACTTGCGTACCACTGTTTGCTCCGCCTCCACTACCACCACTGCTAACCAAATTAAAATTAGTGCCATTCCCATAAACAATTGCATTAAGTGCGTTTCCAATAATAACGCCACCGCCTGTTGGATATTTAATCTGAATATTCTGTCCGCCAGATGTTTGGTTACTAATGATGTAGACTTTACTAGCTCCTGCTGGAGCAATCACATTTCTTTGTGCACTTAAAGATACAGAACTTGTAACTACTAAAACAGCGTTTCTTGCCTGATCTGGTGTACCATTGTTTGCAGTTAATGTAATATCTGCATCGGTTGGGAAGTTAACAGCTGGGTAAGTACCTGTAGTAGCTGGACCGCCTGATACACCAGCAATTGCCTGTTCAATAATTGTACCTAGATTGGTATTGGTCGTTTGACCCCAAGTACCCGCTTGATCGCCATCTGCAATCAGTTGTATTCTTAAATCGGTAGAGTATGTTGACACGGTTATCCTTGACTATCGTTGATTATTACCCAATCTGTTGCGTTGGCGTTGTTAACGGCTGTCCATGTTGTCCCTTGTGAATTTACTATCTGATTCCAAGTTGCGGTCTGACTGTCATTAATTGTAATCCATCCCGTGACAAATTGCGAGTCTAAAACATAAAAAGCTTCAATAATTGCTTTGGCATAACTAGCAAGTATTGTTTCTGTATCAGCTAAAGTAAGTGACTCAATTATATTAAGTAAAAACCCTGCTGAAATTGATTCAGTTTCTGACAGATTGGTGTTCTCGGTAATACTAAAGTTATAAATACTTGAAATTGAACTTATGTCTGCTGGCACAAAATTCTCGGTAATACTTGCCAAAGCCTGTAAAGTAATTGTTTGGTTATTTGCAGAAACCAAAGATTCAATAATAGATTCTAAATACTGAGCAGTTAAACTTAAAACATCTGTTAAATTAGCATTTTCAATAATAGACTGTAAGAATGTAGACCGTTGAGTACTAGAATCCGTTTGTCCAACATTCTCAACTATACCTTCAAAGAAGTTATCTTGTTCACTTTGAACATCACCCACCGTAACCGTAGCTTCTGTAATAGACTCTAAAAAAGCTGATTGCTGAGTATTAGAATCGGCTAAATTAATATTCTCTTTATCACTAACATTAAACTGAGCAAGAATTGACAATACATCTGCAAGTGTTACATTCTCTGTTTGACTAGCCGCAAATTGGGCAAGAATGGTCTGCGCATCCGCTAATGTAATAGGTTCTGATATGGTAAGGGCGTATTTAATACTACCTGCTGAGGCAAAAGGCGATTGAGAAAATACGGTTAAACCAAACATGTTTTAAACCCCTTCTTAGACATTGTAAGCAATTGTTTCTACAATATCACCAGCATTACATCCAACACCTAGAACTACAGAAGTGCCATTTGTAGCCGTATAATCCGTTCCGTTTAATAAAACACCATTAACAAAGACTTGAACATAACCAACATTATAATTTGCCGTAAATGTCGTTTGACTAGCCGTTGCCGTAAATGAAGTTCTTACATATGGTGGTTTCCATACAGGAGCTACACCAGTACCTTGAGAAATTAATGAATAACCTAAAGTGCCTGGGTTATTACTAGAATATACAGCTATTTCAGATGGATAATCACACCAAATATTTACGGAAGTCCCAAAAGTACTAACCGCTGACCCTGAATTACTAGAAGATAATATGGTTGTTCTTGTTAAAGTTGTAGAGTTGGTTAAAGTACCAATCCCTACTTCCCAGTTAGTACCATCTGAAGAACTATAATAAACAGTATTACCTGTTGTTATAGCAGATGAAAATGCTTGATAACCAATTACAGTAGCCGACAATGTAAAACTAACAGTGGTATTAGCACTGCCAGTCTGTTGTATACGATCAGCTACCTGAAGGGCCATCTAAAAGTCCTTACGAAGTTGCGGTTGTGCTATATGTAACGCTAACAGTATCACCTAATGTTGTAGTTTTAGCTACCGAGAAATTGCCTTCAGAATATAATGTGCCCGCTGATGAGCTTTGTGTGTTTACTGCGCCAGAACCTAAAACTAAGAAACACCCATAAACTGTACCGCCAGCGCCTGTAATTGTGTAAGTAATCGCTGTTGCTGTAGAAGAAGTTACGTTTGATGGAGTAGAACCTGTTGAAGTTGAAGCTGCAAATACCGCTGTTCCACGAACCGCAGAACCGCCAACCGTATAGTTAGTAAACTCTTTACTGCCACCAACTAGAGTAGTCATGGTGTCTGTTGCAGCTGGTGTTAATGAAGCATTAGTTAAACCAAGATATGGTCCAGTAACTGAATAAGAAGAGCCTCTAAGTAAAGTATCTAGCATTAATTGCTTACCTACAGCAACGACTAAATTAGGAAATTCTTCTACCCATTTAAGATTACCTTGTGCATCACGGCACTCAGCTTTCCAATAACCTTCAATGCCCATTCCTTCAGGGATAGTTACATTGGCTTGTAAAGTTGCTACGGCATTGTCACCGAAGCCTGATATTTCATTTTGCATAATTTCTCCTAATCTGGGCTACTATAATTAATACTACTTGTGTTGGTACCAATAGTTAATATGGCGCTGTTATATGCTGCTGTCGGAAACTGCACTGTAAAGCTTGTAGTACAAATCTTATCTGATCCAAAATTCAACACAAAACATGCCGCACCTGTAGTTGCATTGTAGACTAAAGCACCTCTACAAGTAAATGATGCAGGACTCCAAACTGCATTATTAAATGATACGTAACTTACATTGTATTGTGAATTTTGTGTTGGAAATGTTGAAATTGTTAATACCTGTCCCCCAGCCGTATATCCTGTTCCTACTACTTCATTGACCGAAGTATAAGCTGTTGTAGACTGCCCTAGATTAGCATTGGCATTATACAAAGCAATTTTGTAAGTGTATGGGCTGGTTGCAGTAAAGTTCTCTAAACCACTTAAAAGGTTTTGTTGAAAAACTGTGCAGGAAGTTTGAACTATCATGAAACAACATTACCTTTAAGATTAGTATTAAGTTTAGTTTGGCCATCCCTGTACGCATCGCCACGTTCCATACCATTGCCAAGACGAATTGCTAATTGAAGAGCTTCTTGATATTTTTGTTCATAATAAGTCACCATATCTTGTTCACCTTTCATAAAAATCATTGCTTCACGCATAGATCCGTACAAAAGAACTGGATCAAAGTTATCACCTAACCAACTTTGTCCATTAGAATTATTAATAGAAGTCACCGTAAAATTAAATCCTGAACCCGCAGAACTATTTCCTAAATAAGAAGTATTTACTGTTAAAACATCATTTGTATTGTAAAAACTTCCACCGTTCTGTAAATAAACAGAAGTAATTGTTCCACTATTACTAACTAATACATCACCATATCCGTTTACGCCTGATTGGTTTCCACTAGTAGAATAATATTGAAATGGTACATTTGGGTAAAATCCTGGAATGTAATTTGCGCCAGCTGTAGTTAAAGTAATTGAAGTAATAATACCTTGCACAATAGAAGGTGGATAATAAAAATAATGCATCTCTACTGGATAATTTTGATCTGGTGTTGGTCCTAAAATAAAAGAAAGCTCATTAGGATTTAAATACTGATTACCAAACAAAGCATAATGTGTTGGTGTACCAGTTACAGATGGTATAGGAAAAGATTCACGAATAAAGTTTACGTCTTTATTTAATAAATAAGAATATGCGCCTGTAGTTGGATCAATAATTGCAAGGGAAAACGTAGATAAATAATCATTTGGTAAAGACAAATAAGGATTAGAAGCTGTTGATAAACCTGTTACATTTTTACGCAATGATGGAAATTGAACTGAATTATAAACACGCTCTTCACACTCCATAATAAACGTAGGAATATATGTAACAAACGTAGACTCATAGTTTTGAGCATACGCTTGTATCGTGTTATATAACTGTTGGTAGTTCACGCTATGGGTCCTCTACTCATTTTTCCTTTAGTTGCCGCTCCTGTTCCACGCATTTGTATGCCAGATGTTTTTAATTTAGATTGTCCATAACCAACACCACCATAAACTGGATCAGTCAATTCAGCATCTTTGGCAGATTTTGTATGTGCAAATTCGCCACGATCCATCACTTCTTGACCAGTAATATGCTTTTCTTTATTGGTATGTGGATTGGCGTATACTTCTGCTGGTTCAGCAAACTTGTTTTTACCAATGGTAATTTTTGGACTATTTTTAGTAGTCGGTTTAACTTGAGTAGCCATTATTTGCTCCCTGCTTTTTGATTGTGAGCACGAGCCAAATTGCGACCTACGGCTTTCATCTCCTTGCTTGTTACACCGCCTTTAGCCATTTTGGTAACTGGTTTACCTTTGTGCATATGATGTTCGTGTTTATGAACTTCTTTTGCAGCTTCTTTATCAGCAATCTTTACCACTTGTTTCTTGTCCATGTTAACTCCTAAGTTGTTAATATTGTTACTTTACCTATTGTAATCACTAAATTCAAGTCATTGGGAACAAATCCATCTGTAAAATAACTAGCCCCACCAACTGGATTCCAACCCCATTGCGTTTGTCTACTACCATCATTTACATAACCAAGATTGTCTACATTATTTACATTTGGATCATATGGATTAGTAAATAGTCCAGTTGTTCCGCTTGCCTGATAGCTCACATCTGGTCTTGGTTCACGCACCGCCTGTGGATCATTCACAGGATATAAACCTATACTTAACTGTGGGTGATCTGGATCCCAACACTCAGGACAAACTTTAATATTAAATAATTTAGTTTTAATAATTTCTTTTTTTAATTCCTTCAGCAAATATCGTTGACCACATCGGTCACATTCGGCAATTGCCCATTTGCCAGATGAATATTTGTTTGGCATTATCTACCTGCTCCACCATAAAATCCCATTCTTGGAACAAAACGAATAGCAGCCTTCTCTCTGTCTTCTTCAGATGCTAATGTCCATTGTTCCATGTAATCAGCTTTTAACATCGCTATACGAGCAGGATCAACTCCATGTATTTTTTGTGATAAATAATAAGCCAGTCCAGCAACTAAACAAGATATAAATCTAAATGGTATGTCATTGGTTGCCGCACCAGTTCCAGCATCTTGCATTCTACGCAATCTCCAATAGACAAATGTATACTGATTCCCTGGTGAGTTAGGTGTTGGCCAGACGTTAATACAAGGTAAATTTGTAACGCTTATAGGGGCGTTATAGGCATGAGTTGTTGCAGTTGTACCTGCTTGTCCACGATAACAATTTAAAAGGTATGGAGACGTTGTAGAGACGTTTGGATAGTAAATAATTTCATTATCTATCTTAATATATCCAGTTGCAGCTAACCCTGTTAAATCGTTTGGACTTAATTGAATATTGGTATCTGTTGCAGAGATTCCACCATTACCATTAGATCCATTTCCAACTAACGTATATGTTGTTGGTTGTGTCTGTCCAGATTGACGATTAATCCATACTTGAATTGGTCTACCTTGTGCCAGTTTATTGGGCAATGTTGAATAAGTATCTTCTGATATGCGACTGATATTAATATCAATTTGGTTTTGCAATGTGCCAGTACGAATCACTTGGCTTAAAAGATCAATCGTATCAATTGGTAAAGGATAAGTAATTTGACCTGTGTTTAAAGGTATCTGACCTTCTTCAACAGTCCATAAATTAATACCTCGATTTGCCCATTCTACCGATAAAATATTTAATGATCTTCTAGCAGTTCTAAAATCATAACCACTTCTTAACTCAGCACCGCACCGTTCGAATGCCTCTTCAATGAGTTCATTCATATTTAAATCAAATACGGAGGTGCCTGTCGTTGTCATTTATGCAATTTTCTTAATGTCTCTGCTAATCTTGCACGTTGTCCTAACTTGCCAGGTTTCTTAGCAGCTGCTTCGAGCTTTTTCTCTGGAATCGTATGTCCTTCTTTAACGCCCAAAGATTTACGCAACGCACCAGCTCTGTGTATTGCGTTCTGTATCCATTTTTCAGCCATAATTAACTCACAACATTTTGTTCAGGGTTAATTGGAGTAGTAACAGTTGTAGAAACTGATTCTTCAACATTAACAGTTACGCTTTCTGGTGTTTCTAAAACAGGTGGAGGTGCAATTACAACAGGAGTAGGATCAATTTGTGGTGCAATAGCAGCGGCAAATTGAGCAACTACAGGAGAATCTGAAAACTCAGAAACTACTTTTGAACTACCTAAATAAGTTACAAACTCATTAATTAATTTATGTTCTTCACTTTCTATAGAATATCCTACACTTTTTGCAAAATAAATTGCTTTTTCAAATAGATTCATTTTTTCCTCGCAGCTCTCATGTTATCAACTAAATTTGGATAAGGTCTACCAGCAGCTTTAGCCATCGCTTTTGCTGATGCTTTTTTTGCAGAACTTAATTTCTTTGGTTTGCCTAAACCTTTTGGTCTTGGCTTATCCCATACCTCGCCACCTTTTGCATACATAGCAACAGCATCAGGGTTATCTTTTCTGTGAATAACCTTTTTAGTTGGCATCTTGGATGGGTTCATAGCTCCCATACCACGACTGGCTCTCATTTGTGAGCCTTTCCACCCCAGCACATTTTTTCAACATGATCCATGTGATGGTGATGATGTTCTGCATGTTTTTTAAAATGATGCTTATGGTGTTTATGAGATTCAGTCTCATGCTCAGAAATGAACTCATCATGACGCTTCATATCTGGTCCTGACATTGGTTCTTCGTGTTCTTTGGTTAAATGTGGTTTCATAAACTTCTCCTTAACAATATTTAGTCTTAGTATGACCACGTTGTGCAATACCATCAGCACGATGTGATGTAGATCCACCATGAGCCATTTTCTTTACATGACCACCATGTTTTTTAGTATTAACTAATGGACCATCGCCAATAGTATTACCTTTCATCTTAGGATGACGATCTTCTGTGTGACCACGTTTTTCAACTTTAGATTCACCAAAACGACCATGTTTGTTAGAGCCTTTTTCAACGTCTTCTTTCATGGTGCGAGGACCCATTGACTCAGTTTTGCCACCATGAGCCATTTTTTTAGTGTGAGCCTTACCACCATGCTTCATCATTTTAGCTTCATGTTCTTCTTCAGAAGCCAAGTGACGTAATTCTTTAGCTTGTTTCATTTCATGCGCTTTTTCTTTTTCGTGATGAGCCATGCCACCATGAGCCATTTTTTTAGTGTGATGACCTTCATGTTGCGCCATATGATGTTCTGCCATCGCTAAATGGTGATGAGCTAAATGTTTATGATGTTCTTTAGATAAGCCACCATGTTTCATTCCGCCACCCATTGGAGCACCAGTTGGAGCTGCTGGAGGAGCCATTGATGGAGTTGGCATAGCTCTTGCTGCCATCATTGCCATCGCTGGGTTCACACTACGTTTTTTCATCGTTGCCATATTGATTCCACCTTTTTTAAAATGTTTGCCTTTATCGGCTTCTACAAAATCACGTCCCACTTTTTGTGGAATGTGAACCTTATCAGCAAACGCCTTGGAATGGGCTATTGCCTCCATAAAATCATGTTGTTTTTTACTCTTACTTGGCATTACTACCTCGTATTAATTCGTTAATTTTATCTTCCAAACGATTAAATCTTGAATCGATATGGTCCATAATTTTACTTAATTCAGCTTGAGTCACTGTATCACGAGCAACTTCTTCACGGGTTTTGTTTAATAAAATATTTAACCTATCTAACTCATGAAATTTTTCTTTCATTATAAATCCTACTATTGCAATAAGTATAGTTAATATTGCATTCCAAAAGGGCATAATTGCATCAGTTAACATTTCCATTTCCTTAAACTTTTATTAATTCTTGAATTAGGATCATTTGCAGTTTCAGAACTGGTTAAACGCTTTTTCATTCCTTCCATGCGAGCACAAAATGATCTTTTTCTAGCTCCACCTTCAGGCTGTGGTGGTTTAATATTATGTCCTTCAGCCTTGAGGCTTGCACGACCTTTTGCATTAAGTCCACCACTCGGATTTTTACCTTCTTTTCGTGTCCAAGCTCCAGCCATGTTATGCCATCGCTTCCTGACATACTGCGTTAATTTGAACAGTAGCACCAGCACTTGATGTAACAGCAACAGTCAAAATGTCTGGTATATTTCCTTTAATGTTTGTAACAACAGGGAAAAAATTCAACAAATCCAATTGTTGCAATCCATTATTTGCTGTAGAGAATGCGTATACAACCTCACCACCAGATAAAGATGTAGCGCTTAAATCCTGCTGCGCAAAAGAATTGTAAGATCCAAGACCACTTAAAGGAATGAAATTTGCGCCTGTTAAAGAAATTTCATTTGTTGGTGTTCCAGAAATTAATTCCACCAAACAAGTTGCTGAAGAGTTAATTAACAATGTTTGTGGCAATAATTGACCACGATTAATTAAACCAATCTGATATGCATTACCAGCTGATGGTCCAGTTACTAATGGATTTCCAGTAACAACATCAACAAAATTAAGTGTTGTTGTTGTATTTGAAGTGATACGAGCCGTATAGTTTGCAGATACAGTTGCACTATTTGAATATGCTCCTGGACTTACAGGACCAAAGTTAATTGACACTTGGTTATACGTTAATACAGTTACAGAGTAAATACCGTTATAAGCACTTGGGTTTGAATTGCTAATAATAATTTGGTCGTTGGTGTTTAAATAATGAGCCGATTGGAATGTAACAGTAGCACTATAGTTATTTACACCAGCAACTTTTGGTGTTGGTCCAGTTAATGCACTAATCGTAGCAATTGAAGGTAAACTTGCTGTGTAATACACATATTTACCTACCCATTGATTTGCTGCCCAATATGTTGCTGTTGGAACAGAAGAGGGTGTTGCTGTATTTGGAAAATTAACTACTTGAATAACCATTGTAGTTGTACTAGGTATGTTATTAATCAAATATGTATTTGCTGCATAAGATTGTGTTGCAGTAATTGTTCCTGTTGCTCCTGCAATTGCTGATGCACTACTAACTTGATATGTTCCCACACCGCCAGCTGTATAAACGTTATATGTTCCAGAAGCTTGAACAGTAAATGCTTGGCTAAGAATAACACTTGAACCAATAACTTGTTGAATATATGTTCCAGCTGGAACTCCTGTACCAGAAATTAACTGTCCAGCCAATAAGCTTGTACCAGCACTTAAAATTACTGCATTTTGTCCAACAGTTCCACCACTTACAAATGTAGGGGTTACAACTGTAGATCCAGTTGCTGTTAATTGATTAACAATTGTAGGAGAACCTATAATACCAGTTCCAGATAATACCTGTTGATCAGTAATAACACCTGTATTAGCCGTTACCGTAAGCGTTGTTCCGCTAATCGTATAAGCAGTAATAGAAGCTATTTGAGTAAATGCACTTAAAGTTATGTATTGAGCTGGAGAATTAGCAGCAGTATTAGTTACTGCATAATTATGGGCAGCACTAAATGTTAATAATGCTTGACCATTATTTCCTTGCCCAACCATTGAACTAATTGTTCCAACAGAACCATTAATAGTTAATGAAGATTGAGTTCCTGAAGTTATGGCCGTTTGTGTATTATCAAATAAATTAGTTCCAACAGGTCTCATACGGAAAGACATTGCTGGGAAACGAATAGATGATGATGGAACTGTACGGTTTTGTGTTGCAGCATCATTACCATAAGAATAAGTAAATCCACGCTGTTTATCAATACCACCTTCAATCAATACAGATACACCATAGTGAGTCATAAAAGATTGAAGTCCAGTACTTGAATTACGTTGTTCATAACGAACAGGCAAGTTACCTGTACGACTCCAAGGTTTAATTTGTGGATTATTATTAACAATACCGTTACCAGTACCAACTTGATGCAATACCCAAGGCTCGCCATTAATAACCACTCCCCAGCGAAGTGCACCAGCACCATACCAAGCGTATTCCATCCAAATCATTTGAACTTTTGTCCAATCAATGGCATTAATAATTGTTCTATTACCATTCCATAAAGACATATCAAATACTGTATCTTGTGGCAAACCACCTGAATCAGAACGAATTACACAATACATTCCTTGTGGATTGCCTGCTCCATTAGGGGTATTTTGCATAAAAAATATGCCGTTTGCATCATCAAAAATACCAACACGCTGGAATTGACCTGAAACAGCTCCACCAAAGTTGACATTAGATGCCATGTAAAAAGTTTTACCTGGCTGATAACGATGATATGGTCTTGATTGACGAATTGTAATATCACCAGGAATAGGTGATCCGCCAATATTAGGATTACCTCCAATAGTCATGGTTACACCACCAAGACCTGGGTTTTGAACTATAGATGCATTACCTGATACGTTTTGAATAAAATTTTCCCAACGCAAAGGTTGTGTACCATACTCAAAGTCTGCATCGTAAATATTTTGTGATTGTGATACTTTCAATTTACCAACTACATCACGCAAACGCTGTGGAGCAATAAACTCAGCAGCCCCATCAATACCTTGCCAAACCGTAGATGGAGTTTGATTACCCATCTGACCAGTTTGTTGATTGGTACCATTAGCACTATTCTGGTTGTTTCCAGAAAAGAAATTTAATAAATTCATTCCCATATAAGCCCCTTAGATTTTAAAAAAAGGGGTCCTTAGACCCCTAAACGCTATTAATCAAAGTTACCGTATGGATAAGTTGTACTTGTACCAATATTCATATCTAATTGATTATATCGAACAGTAATTTCAACTTGACCAGAAGACAAACCAGCAGCACCAGTAGTCATTTTAAGACCTACAACAACTTGTGAAAACCATGTAGGCTGTTGACCAGGCTGTAAATTTTGAACGTCTTGTAATGTTGAACTAGCATACGCTAACTGTGTACCAACATAAGTTGCTGTATATCTTTGAGCAGCTGGGCTAGAAATATTTGCAAATGTTGCATATACACCAGTAGATGTTGCAAAGTTATTAGAAACATATGGTTGAATTGCTGTAACAGCAACTGGAGTCCCTTGAGAATCTTTTGGAACCGTTCCAATATCAAGAATAATATCAGTAATATTAGAAGAGTATGGCAGCCAAAATACTGCACCACGATATACGGTTGATGAAGCATCAGCCGTTGGAGCTGTTGCTGCTGTTGGTCCTGATGTGCTATATACACCAGATTGTGGAGTGTAAATAGTTGCTGCACTATTAGGAATTCCGTTTGCGTTAACAAAAACACCAGATCCACCACCATAATTGGCAGTATTGTTTGTTGTTACAGAAAAATCTAAAAATGCAGATTGAATTAAATCTGTGTAACCTACGTTACGAAGTGGTCCAAAACGATTGTCACCAGATAAAATTGGTCCATCAAATGTACTACGACCCATAATGGTCTCCTTATGCAAAAGTAACTATTCCGATCATTGCATTGTCTGCTGGGGCAGTAGTGGAATAGTTGATCACCCAGTAGTTATTAGTTTACTACTTCTATAGATTTGTGCAATCTTTTTTATAAAAAAATCCCCAGTTTTTAAGCTGGGGATAAGTCCTCTCACAAAGGAAATAACCTTAGTAAGAACCGTAGATACCTAATGGATCAGATACACCAAAAGAATAACGTTCACGAGACTTGTAACGTACGTTACCAGTATCGAAATCACCATCCATGGAGTTCTGTAAAGGTGTTCTTACGAACATCTTCAAACCGTTAGGAACATCAGTAGTCAAGAACCATGCGTTAGTTGCTGTCAAGAAGTGGTTAATTGCATAACCTTCTGGAACAGAACCGTTGTTCTTAATTGCATTGATGTCATTGTTGTTTGTACCAACACGGAGTTCAGTATCTAACAAACGAGTTGCTACGAACTGGAGTGCAGGTGGAACAATCAACTTCTTCGGTTTTGCAGCAATTAATAAACCACGCTCATCAGTCCATGCAGCAATCTGAATAACAGCGTTTTCAAGCGCAGTTTCGTTCAAGTCAGCAGGAGTTGATGGAGTATTGGCGTTCGTACCACCAGAGATTAATGGGTGTGCAGTAGAGAACAAAGGTTGTCCGTCACCATAAGTGAACTGGCTATTGAAACCGTTGTTTAATACCGCAGCAGCTTTAACTTGCTTGGTGTAAGCCATTGCACGAGCCAAAGCTTTGGTATAGCGACCAGAGAGAGAATCGTACAAGTTATCTTCGATTGCCTCTTCAGTTAAGCTAAAGCCAAGAGCGATAGTTTCGTGGTTGTAACGAGCTGTCCATGCTTCTTGTCCGTTGTCATAAGCGATGGCTTGACCTTCGTTTTTGACTGGTGCAGCTGAGAAGCCTGACAGTTTTGTTTCTTCTTCAAAAGAACGCTCAGAAGTTTCGATTTCATAAACTTCTTTATGTTCTTCACCGTAACGAGCATACTCAAGACCAAACAAAGCGTTTAATCCAGGTAATAGCTCTTTTAATAGTTGTGCACGAGAAATAGCCATTTAAATGCTCCTTAATTAAACACCAGTGGCATTGAAGTAACTGTGATAACCGAAGTTCCACGCCACTAATGCTTCTGGGTAGCCAGTGAATGAAAAACCTGTAGCTGTCGATTGAGCAGTTGTTACCGCTGTATTGATAGTTACGGTGGTGCCGTTTACAGTTGTTACATAAGTATTCGAGCCAGGGTTAATACCAGGGCCAGAAATAACCATACCAGGCAGAATTGCGCTGTTAGCAGCAGATAAAGTAACAGTTGTGCTAGATGTAGTAGCATTTTGTGTCACAGTAACAGCTGAAGCAGGAACAACCTGAACGATACGGAAAGGTGCAGATGTAGTCAACGGAGTGATTGCTGAAGTGCTTGTGGCAGCGGCAGAAATCGCAATACCAGCAGAAGAATCACCAGTAGTTGTCGAACCAGTGTTACCAGCAGCGGCACCAATGTAATAAGCATTAGAACCAACAAAAGCTGGGTTGAGGTATTGAATGGTTGTAGAACCACCAGTACCAGCTGGATTAGACAAACAAACTGCTTGGAAAACTGCTTGTGGATCATCTACGACATAACCAATCGCATCAGGAGCAGATGTACTTGCATTCCAGAATTGATAACGGTTTTTACCATAAATAGGACCACCTGTTGTTGCATATTCACAACCGACAAAAACACCAATAGTTCCAGCTACTGCTGAAGACTGGTTATAAGTCATTGTTGAAGCAATAATATTACCGATATTAGCCGATGTACCAATTTGCACAACGTCACCGTTGAACATACTAGTATTATAACCGTTGGTAATTGGGAACATACGAGTAGAACCCGCATATACACGACCACCGATGAGGTTAACTGGCTTTAGCCCATAAGGGGCTGCTACTGTAGGATAAGCCATATAATTCTCCTAAAATTATGAACGATTTCCAAAACTAACCGTAGACTTCCGTTCTTGGAACAGAGGCATACGAGAGTCGCTTTGCCTTAAAAAACTATTATCTA